>Ga0180223_1000441_pt1 | contig 54151 bp, 47 predicted proteins | sample eDN5th30CKraftOP_FD_151337 | JGI IMG/M metagenome (GOLD analysis project Ga0180223, IMG submission 151337) | Enriched Organic Plus compost microbial communities from Emeryville, California, USA - eDNA 5th pass 30_C Kraft OP (version 2) (version 2) ... | reverse complement strand
GCCGCCGATGATCTTGCCGAAGGTGGTCAGGTCCGGGGTGATGCCGTAGTGCGCCTGGGCACCGCCCAGGGCCACGCGGAAGCCGGTCATCACCTCGTCGAAGATCAGCAGCGCGCCGTGCTTCGTGCACAGCTCGCGCAGGTGCTGCAGGTAGCCCGGGCGCGGCGGGATGCAGTTGGCATTGCCCACCACCGGCTCGATGATCACCGCGGCGATCTCGCCGCCGATCTCCCCGAACAGCTTCGTGGCGCCCTCGAAGTCGTTGTAGCTGAGGGTGGCGGTCAGCTCGCTGAGGCCGGCCGGCACGCCCGGCGAGGTCGGCACGCCCAGGGTCAGCATGCCGCTGCCGGCCTTGACCAGGAACGAGTCGCCGTGGCCGTGGTAGCAGCCCTCGAACTTGACGACGCGCTGGCGGCCGGTGGCGCCGCGCGCCAGGCGGATCGCCGACAGCGTGGCCTCGGTGCCGGAGTTGACCATGCGCACCATCTCGCAGGACGGCACCAGGCGGGTGATGGTCTCGGCCATCTCCACCTCGGCCTCGCACGGGGCGCCGTAGGACAGGCCGTTGCCGATCGCCTCCTGCACCGCCTCGCGCACCGCCGGGTGGTTGTGGCCGACGATCATCGGGCCCCAGGAGCCGACGTAGTCGATGTAGCGGTTGCCGTCGACGTCGAACAGGTAGGGGCCGTCGGCGCGCTGCACGAAGAACGGCTCGCCGCCCACCGACTTGAACGCACGCACCGGCGAGTTCACGCCTCCAGGCAGCAGCTGCTGCGCGCGGGAGAACAGGGCGTGGGAGCGGTCGTGGTTCATCGGGACGGTTCCAGTGCGGCGAAGCCCCGTATTGTAGGCCCCGCCGCCCGCGGGCGCCCCGCTCAGGCCGCCGGCGTGGCCTGGAAACAGCGCTGGTAGGCCCGCACCGCCGCCAGCGGATCGGGCGCGTCGAACACCCCGCCGATCACCGCCAGCAGGTCGGCGCCGGCCTCGACCAGGGCGCGGCCGTTTTCCGGGGTGATGCCGCCGATCGCCACCCGCGGCACGCCCAGCGCCGCGGCATCGCGCAGCAGGTCCGGGGTGGCGCGCCGGGTCACCACCTTGGTGGTGGTGGGGAAGAACGCGCCGAAGGCCACGTAGCTGGCACCGGCGGCCACCGCCTCGCGCGCCAGCTGCAGGCTGTCGTAGCAGGAGGCGCCGAGGATGGCGTGCGGGCCGAGCAGGGCGCGGGCCGCGGCCAGGGCGCCGTCGTCCTCGCCCAGGTGGGCGCCGGCGGCGCCGATCTCCGAGGCCAGGGCCGCGTCGTCGTTGACCAGCAGCGGCACTCCGGCGCGCGCGCACAGGACCTGCAGCGCCGCGGCCTGCTCTTGCCTCAGCGCCGCGCTGGCGGCCTTGTTGCGGTACTGCAGCCAGGCCACGCCGGCGCCAAGCAGCGGCCCTACCCGCTGCAGCAGGCGGCTGGTGACCGGCTCGTCCGGGGTGATCAGGTACAGGCCTCGGGGGCGGGGGGCAGGGCTCATCTCGACTCCGTCGTGCGGGCGCCTGTGGGACAATGGCGCCCCTGACGCAGGCCTGCATTATCCGATGAGCGAGACCGACAACGCCCCTTACCGCAGCTGGATGTGCGTGGTATGCGGCTTCATCTACCACGAAGCCGAAGGCTTGCCGGAAGAGGGCATCCCGCCCGGGACGCGCTGGGAGGACATCCCGGACACCTGGACCTGCCCGGATTGCGGGGTCACCAAGGACGACTTCGAGATGATGGAGATCTGAGCCGGCACCGTGCCCCGGCGGGCGCGGGCGGGCTCAGTGCAGCACGGTGCGCTGCCCGGCTGCGTCGATCAGGCGCTCGCGGATCGCTTCGGCGTCGGCGGCGTCCGGGGCCAGCTGCAGGTAGCGGCCCAGGTCGCGGCGCGCGCCCTCGATGTGCCCCAGCTCCATGTAGGCCAGGCCGCGGTCGCGCAGGGCGTCGGTTTCCTCCGGCACCAGCCGCAGCACGCGGTCGGCGCTGCGCGCGGCGCGCTCCCATTCCCCGGCGGCGGCGTACACGCCGTGCAGGTTGCGCAGCACCCGCGCCAGGATCGCCCGGTGCGGGGCGGGGGTGAGGATCTGCAGCAGCACCCGGTCGTCCGGGACCTCGCCGCCCAGGTGCGGGCGCACCCGCTCGCGCAGCTCCTCCACCGCCAGCGGGCGGCCGCCGTTGAACGGGTCCATCACCAGCAGGCCGCCGTCCACCGGCAGCCGCACCAGGAAGTGCCCGGGGAAGGAGACCCCGTCCAGCGGCACGCCCAGGCGGCGGGCGACCTCCATCTGCACCATCGCCAGCGAGATCGGGTTGCCCAGGCGCCGCTCCAGCACCTGGTTGAGGTAGCTGTTGCGCGGGTCGTAGTAGGCGTCGTGGTTGCCGCTGTAGCCCAGCTCGTCGAACAGGTGGCGGTTGATCGCCGCCATCTTCAGCGCGGTCGACGGGATCGCCTCCACCTCCGGCCGCAGGTGCTCGACGTGCGACTGCACCAGGGCGTCGTACTCGGCCGGGTCCAGCGCCGGGTACTCGTCGCGGGCGATCAGCAGGGCGGTCGGCAACAGGGGCAGCGCGGCATCGTCCAGCGCTGCCAGGGCGTTCCAGTCGGGAAGTTGGATGCGTGTTTTCCCCATGCGCCCAAGACTGGGGTCGGGCGCGGCGACAATCAAGCCCGGGCGCGGCTACTCCGCCGCCGCGGGGATCCCCGGGCCGAAGCGCAGTTCAGCCCCCTCGGCCAGGCCCAGCCGCGCCGCCTCGCCGGCGTTGAGCTCCAGCACGTAGCGGGCCGGCGCGCCGCTGGGGTAGACCGGGCAGTCGCGGGTGCGGCACGGCGGCACGTCGCGGTGCTGCGAGACCAGCCGGCGCTGCTCGTCGAAGTACAGGATGTCCAGCGGGATGCGCGTGTTCTTCATCCAGTAGGCCTGCGGCCCGAACCAGTCGTGGATGAAGAGCATGCCGTGGCCCGGCTCCAGCCGCTCGCGGTACATCAGCCCGCGCGCGCGCTGGGCCTCGGTGGCGGCGATCTCGACCTGGAAGCGCTCGCCGGCCAGCTCGACCCAGTGGTCGCTGGCGGCGGCAAGGCCGCTGCCCAGCAGCAGCGCGGTCAGGACGGCAAGGCGGCGGAGCAGTCGGGGCATGTGGACTCCCAATCAGCGTCGAAGCGCCCAATCGTAGCCGTTGGGCCGGCAGATGTGCGCACGCACGTGGGTAAGTGCCCGGCCATCCAGCAAGAAGGCCGGATTCGACCAGGAGGTCGGGCTGGCTAGCCTTGGCGTCACCAGCGCGGCCAGCCAAATCGTTGGACGGCTGGCGGGGGAGCATGGGGCGCGAGCCGTGGACCTGCCTGGGAGTTGTGCCCATGCACCATACGGATATGAATGGAGGATCGGCGCGTCAATTTGCCCCGACAGAAGACCTGGGCCTCCCTGCTGGCGACTCGCCTCCGGCTGGCACGGCATTGCTTGCCAGCGAGTCCGCAGCCGATGATCTCCTTCGAACACCGCATTAGCTGCCACTCGGCAGCGAACTCAACAAGTGCACGCACCGGGTCTGTGGTGTTTTTCTGAGCTTCCTACGCGGCAGCGAACTTTCAAGCGTGCAGCGAACGCCTCTCCACGCCTTTCTGAGCTGCCTACGCGGCAGCGAACGGCATCTGGGACGTCGACATCTCGGTCAACTGTTTCTGAGCTGCCTACGCGGCAGCGAACAGCTGAAGCAGCCTGTGGCCTGGCGGCATCTTTTTCTGAGCTGCCTACGCGGCAGCGAACCTGGAGTGGTTGGGAGTTACTCACATGCCACTTTTCTGAGCTGCCTACGCGGCAGCGAACAAGCCCATGCCTCAGCTCTCGTTACTGCGCTCTTTCTGAGCTGCCTACGCGGCAGCGAACGGGGATCACCCGCGTCGTCTGCTGGTCGCGGATTTCTGAGCTGCCTACGCGGCAGCGAACTCGCGCAGGGGTATTGACACGCCTACCGTTTTTTTCTGAGCTGCCTACGCGGCAGCGAACGGGGACTGCGTGCTGGTGCCCAATGACGTGCTTTTCTGAGCTGCCTACGCGGCAGCGAACAAATTGGAGCTGCGCATCCGCGCTACAGATCATTTCTGAGCTGCCTACGCGGCAGCGAACAGCGACGCTCGCAAGGTCAAGGCCGCCGACATTTTCTGAGCTGCCTACGCGGCAGCGAACCTGCTGGAGGCGTTCGTGGACGGCATCCCGCATTTCTGAGCTGCCTACGCGGCAGCGAACTGCCGGCGCGGCCAGTACGGCGTGCGGATCGATTTCTGAGCTGCCTACGCGGCAGCGAACCTGGAGGGCTCGGATCTGGTCGTCGGCGTCTCTTTCTGAGCTGCCTACGCGGCAGCGAACCCGATCAGCGCCCGCACCGGGTCTGTGTTGTTTTTCTGAGCTGCCTACGCGGCAGCGAACGGCTCCCTGGCTGACTTCGTCTGGCTGCACATTTTCTGAGCTGCCTACGCGGCAGCGAACTGCTCGCCCGCTCGGTCCTGGCGCTCTACGAATTTCTGAGCTGCCTACGCGGCAGCGAACGCGCAGAGCCTGCACGTGCGCATCGGCGACCTTTTCTGAGCTGCCTACGCGGCAGCGAACGGTCTCTGGGCGGGAGCCGCAGTCGATCGCCATTTCTGAGCTGCCTACGCGGCAGCGAACGGCGTTGCGTCCTCGGTCCTGCACGACCAGGCTTTCTGAGCTGCCTACGCGGCAGCGAACCTTCGGCAGGAAGGCCCTGACATCCTCCTCCATTTCTGAGCTGCCTACGCGGCAGCGAACGCCCGGCGCCACCGGGACCAGCAGCTGGCGGATTTCTGAGCTGCCTACGCGGCAGCGAACCGCGTCGGCCTATCGCCGCGCATCATCAGCCTTTTCTGAGCTGCCTACGCGGCAGCGAACACCAGCACCGGAGACAGGGTGGTGTGCGACGTTTTCTGAGCTGCCTACGCGGCAGCGAACGACGACCGCGCCCTGCACGACCACCCGTCGTGTTTCTGAGCTGCCTACGCGGCAGCGAATCCCGAATCGGGGTGCAGGTCCTTCGGCAGGAATTTCTGAGCTGCCTACGCGGCAGCGAACGTGGCGTGGACGGAAACGGTGGCGGGGCGGTCATTTCTGAGCTGCCTACGCGGCAGCGAACGGCCTGCGCCTGCAGCGGCTCCGCCCGGCTGATTTCTGAGCTGCCTACGCGGCAGCGAACATATCGATCTTCGGCTAGCAGCGACCTCGGAGTTTCTGAGCTGCCTACGCGGCAGCGAACGGCTGGTCCCGCGGAAGGACATCGCGATGTGGTTTCTGAGCTGCCTACGCGGCAGCGAACGCTGGGCTTGCAGGCTCATGCGTCGCACCCCATTTCTGAGCTGCCTACGCGGCAGCGAACATCAAGGTGTACGACACGGCGAACTCGCAGTGTTTCTGAGCTGCCTACGCGGCAGCGAACAGCACTGCGCCGGGCCTTCGCTCGCTTCTCCTTTTCTGAGCTGCCTACGCGGCAGCGAACTTCTCGGGCAGGCCGTCGTTCACGTCCACGAATTTCTGAGCTGCCTACGCGGCAGCGAACAGGAGCACCATCGACACCTGGGGCGGCATCTGTTTCTGAGCTGCCTACGCGGCAGCGAACTGGGACGTGCCGGCCGGCCAGTACGAGGTCGATTTCTGAGCTGCCTACGCGGCAGCGAACACGTCGGGCTGCTGGCGGCGGGTGCGCTGATTTTTCTGAGCTGCCTACGCGGCAGCGAACGTCGTGACCATCTTGGAGGAGTTCTTCCAGCATTTCTGAGCTGCCTACGCGGCAGCGAACCAGTTCATCAACCCGGAGGCGGGCTGGGAGCATTTCTGAGCTGCCTACGCGGCAGCGAACGCCACGGGAGAGGGATGGCTGCGGGTGGGTGGTTTCTGAGCTGCCTACGCGGCAGCGAACACAAGTACGTGATCCGCTATTCGGCCGACGAATTTCTGAGCTGCCTACGCGGCAGCGAACGACACCCCCGCAGCGCGCGCCGCACTCTGTATTTTCTGAGCTGCCTACGCGGCAGCGAACCACGCCAGCAGCAGCGTACGCGGCGTGCGGATTTTCTGAGCTGCCTACGCGGCAGCGAACCGCAAGCGGCTCAAGGACCAGCCCATGGACCTTTTCTGAGCTGCCTACGCGGCAGCGAACGCGATCCGCGGGTTCGCTGGTCGCGGCGTGATTTTCTGAGCTGCCTACGCGGCAGCGAACGAATGACCGCAGCCGAGAAGATTACGCTTGACTTTCTGAGCTGCCTACGCGGCAGCGAACTTGAGGCCGGCGAGGTCCGACTCCCACGTGTATTTCTGAGCTGCCTACGCGGCAGCGAACATCGCGCTCGAACACCCACGCCTCGACCGCCGTTTCTGAGCTGCCTACGCGGCAGCGAACACAAGGCCCGCGCCGCCATCGCCAAAGCCCGATTTCTGAGCTGCCTACGCGGCAGCGAACAACACGTTTGAGCCGGATGACTTCTACGAGGCTTTCTGAGCTGCCTACGCGGCAGCGAACAGGGCACGAAGTCTGCGCCGGGTCCGACGTATTTTCTGAGCTGCCTACGCGGCAGCGAACGAAGGCATCCCGCCGATTAACCCGCCTGTGCGTTTCTGAGCTGCCTACGCGGCAGCGAACCGCCTCCGCCAGCCTCTTGCGGCGGTACTGGTTTTCTGAGCTGCCTACGCGGCAGCGAACATCAATACCACCGGAGGAGTGAGCTGTGCCCGTTTCTGAGCTGCCTACGCGGCAGCGAACTTGCCGAACTCGGAGACGTGCAGCCATTGCAGTTTCTGAGCTGCCTACGCGGCAGCGAACACCACGGCCGCGGGCGTGACCTCGATCTCTCTTTTCTGAGCTGCCTACGCGGCAGCGAACCGCCATTCCCGTCTCCTGACGGTTGAACCGATTTTCTGAGCTGCCTACGCGGCAGCGAACGTCAACGGCACGCTCCAGAACCTGTCGTGTCTTTTCTGAGCTGCCTACGCGGCAGCGAACGGTCGGTAGCGGATGCGCCACGCGGTCCACATTTTCTGAGCTGCCTACGCGGCAGCGAACCGGTGGCCCTCGATGATGTTCAGCTGTCGCATTTTCTGAGCTGCCTACGCGGCAGCGAACTCCAGCTCATCCGCGGTGAGGGTCAGGACCCTTTTCTGAGCTGCCTACGCGGCAGCGAACGCTTGTTCGACAGCATGAACGTGTCGCGCTTCTTTTCTGAGCTGCCTACGCGGCAGCGAACACCACGACAGCGCCGCCGAGCGGCGCGTCCTTTTTCTGAGCTGCCTACGCGGCAGCGAACTCGGGTTGTCCCGCGGCACGCACGACCGATCATTTCTGAGCTGCCTACGCGGCAGCGAACCTGGACGAGGACAAGCCGCGGCTGGGGCGCGATTTCTGAGCTGCCTACGCGGCAGCGAACATAGCCGACGCGCAGGATCGCGAAACGGACCCTTTCTGAGCTGCCTACGCGGCAGCGAACTTGCGTGATGGCTACGTTCTTCGTTGGGCAGATTTTCTGAGCTGCCTACGCGGCAGCGAACTAGCTGCTGCCGTCAGCCATTGCGGTCCTCCTTTTCTGAGCTGCCTACGCGGCAGCGAACGATTCGTTACCGACGTGGTCCCCGGGGGCTACTTTCTGAGCTGCCTACGCGGCAGCGAACTACAGGATCGTGGACAAGAACGCCCAGGTCCGCTTTCTGAGCTGCCTACGCGGCAGCGAACATTGCCCGAGGCGTGGTGAAGCACCTGCTGCATTTCTGAGCTGCCTACGCGGCAGCGAACATCTGGGACGTTGACACTGAGATCGAGTGGTCTTTCTGAGCTGCCTACGCGGCAGCGAACTGGTGGTACGCGGACAGCCCGGCATCCTGCATTTTCTGAGCTGCCTACGCGGCAGCGAACACCGTGCGCGCCAACATGGAGCCGCTGCTGGCTTTCTGAGCTGCCTACGCGGCAGCGAACTGGCCGAGGCCACCATGCGCCGGATTGCCCGATTTCTGAGCTGCCTACGCGGCAGCGAACCTGGCGTGCGTGACGATCTCCGGGCCGGGCCTTTTCTGAGCTGCCTACGCGGCAGCGAACTGCTGCACCAGGATGTGCCCCAGCGGCTCAACTTTCTGAGCTGCCTACGCGGCAGCGAACTGTACGAGTCGATGAAACTCTGGTTCCAGCCCTTTCTGAGCTGCCTACGCGGCAGCGAACGCACACGCCGACATGGCCAGGCCTGCCTTCGCTTTCTGAGCTGCCTACGCGGCAGCGAACTCGGAGCATCGCCAGTCGCCGGGCGTGCGGCTTTTCTGAGCTGCCTACGCGGCAGCGAACGGCCTGGGCACGGTGCGTGGCGACTGCGTCGATTTCTGAGCTGCCTACGCGGCAGCGAACGGCTCGGTGGGCCAGCCGGCGAACAGGTTGCATTTCTGAGCTGCCTACGCGGCAGCGAACACCACGGCCTCGGGCGTGACCTCGATCTCGCTTTTCTGAGCTGCCTACGCGGCAGCGAACTTCGCCATCTGCGCCCGTTCGCTGCCGCGTAGTTTCTGAGCTGCCTACGCGGCAGCGAACGAGGAAGAACGGTTCCTGCGCCTGTAGCACATTTTCTGAGCTGCCTACGCGGCAGCGAACCTTTCCCGGCTGTCACTCGGTTACGGCTCCGATTTCTGAGCTGCCTACGCGGCAGCGAACAGGTGCCATTGCTCGCTCTGGTGAGTGCGTTCTTTCTGAGCTGCCTACGCGGCAGCGAACTATCCGTGCCGGACAATATCCGGCATGCCCGATTTCTGAGCTGCCTACGCGGCAGCGAACTGTCGGAATTGTGACAACCGTCCGGTCTCGCATTTCTGAGCTGCCTACGCGGCAGCGAACTCGAGCAGGCGGCCGAGGACGCGCTTGCGCTGTTTCTGAGCTGCCTACGCGGCAGCGAACAACAAGACCGGCTGGATCGACAGCGGCGTCGATTTCTGAGCTGCCTACGCGGCAGCGAACGCCACCGGGGCGGGCGCGCTCGGGGGCGCGGATTTCTGAGCTGCCTACGCGGCAGCGAACGCTAACGCCGGCATCTGGGACGTGGACACCGATTTCTGAGCTGCCTACGCGGCAGCGAACGTGACCGCCTCGAAGATTGGCGCCGACGAGATTTTCTGAGCTGCCTACGCGGCAGCGAACGCATGCAGCGTGCGCGTGCCGCCGGAGAGCATTTTCTGAGCTGCCTACGCGGCAGCGAACATCAGCACAACCGATGCCAGCGCCCTCCAGCCTTTCTGAGCTGCCTACGCGGCAGCGAACTTGCGGTTCTTCTTCCCCAACTTCTTGGCGAATTTCTGAGCTGCCTACGCGGCAGCGAACGTCGTCGGGCAGGATCTCCGCCGAAGTCCAGTTTTCTGAGCTGCCTACGCGGCAGCGAACGGTGGATCGCCGCTTCCCCAGCTGGGCGAAGTTTTCTGAGCTGCCTACGCGGCAGCGAACTGCAAGGCAACGCGATGTTCAACTTCAAGTGGATTTCTGAGCTGCCTACGCGGCAGCGAACAACAGCTGTTCGTGCGGCTCAATGACCGCATCTTTCTGAGCTGCCTACGCGGCAGCGAACCCGGACCTCCGGCGATTGGTCGTTTACGGCTATTTCTGAGCTGCCTACGCGGCAGCGAACTAGACGCAGCTCCGGGTATGGCCCTTGCGTGGCGGGCGCCAAGGCCACATTCCGGAGCTCAACCCCTTTTCTTCAGGGGGTTCGCAACTTGTTGATTTTTCAAAGAGCCTGAATTCTCCCCAAAAAAAGGGGGTCAGAACCATGGGATGGTGGCGCCGGCTTCACCAAGACCGTAGCTGTTGAAACGGCCTGGAACCGGAGCCGGTTGCAACGTCCCCATGGCGATGAACAGGCAGAAGGCCTGCCCGCTGCTGAGGCTACGTAGATGCAGGTAGGGCAAGTTCGGGTTTTCGGCCGCGGAGTCAGGGATGGCGCGCGCGGCCTCCTCCGCTGTTTCGCCCTTCCGTCGCATGCGTCGCCGCCGTAGGCGTTCAACGCTGGTCTTGAACTGCCGACGTCGGACATTGCGATGCATCGCATCCGCAGGCACGGGTAAGACGTTGCCCATGCGGACATGGTCACGCAGACCACGTAGCCAGTCGGAAGACAGCAAGTCCCGCAGGACGCCGTTGTCGCCGTGAAGACGAAGGACGTCTCCGATGGACCGGGGAATCACAGAGTATTCCGGGAAGCTGGCGCCGATGGTGTCGAGCCGTCGCTCGACCAGGGTGCGGTGCAGACGGTCGTACAGGGCGCCCATCAGCACCGGAGCGGCGGTTTCGGCATCGGGCAGGACCGTCAGGTCTACGTAGTGACTGGTCATGTCAGCCGTCCGCCTTGCCGAACACACCACCGCGGATCAGGGTGGCGATGACGAAATGCTGCTGCTCCAGGGGCGGCACCTTGCCGTCCACCACCCAGCCATCGAGCAAGGTGTAGAAGTCCACCTTCGCCTTGGGCTGGCGCCAGGCCTTGCCCTGCGTGGTGACCGAGCCATAGGGCTCCACCGCGATGGGGCCGTTCTCGTCGGCGCCCGGATACCAGGTGTCGATGGAACGGATCGCGTTGCCGATCTTCTGGGAGTGGATGGCAGCCGTGCCACCGACGTGGTACAGCGTCTTGCTTTTGTCGCCGCGGCCACGGTCCAGGATCAGTTCCTGCGAGGGGAACACCTCCTGGCCGGCGCCGATGCGGACGAAGGCCGTCACCTGCAGCAGCACGTGCGCCTGGCCGGACAGGCCAGAGGCGATCACGTCCGCCAAGGCGGAAACGGCCTCCGCGTGGGCCGACGGCACGTCCATGTCGCGCAGGGAGATGGACAGGGCGTCGTATACCCACGTTGCCGCGGGCTTGCCGTCCTTCAGTTGAGCCACGCGCACCTCGGCCTGTTCGGCGCCGATGCGGTTGCGCCACAGGAAGCGCCCGTTGGCCAGGTTGAGGGCATAGCGGCGGGCCAGCTCGGCGAAACCGTTGGCCTGCACATAGCCCTGCACCGTCTCCACCAGCCTGTCGCGGTAGGCGCGGTCGTTGCACGCGGAGGGCTCACCGACATTGCCCAGCACACGGAGGGTGAACTGCACCTTCAAGGTGTCGGCATCGGCCGGAAGCGTTGCCACGTCCACGGTCTGCAGGTTGGGGTTCTCGATGGCGGCATCCAGCTTGGCCGGATCCTGGTCCTTGGCCTTGAGCCGGTTGGAGATGGTGCCGCGGACGGACTTCTCGTGGACGGCCACCGGCTGCCAGCCGTCGGCGGCATCGCGTTCATCCCAGTTGCCGGAGAACAGCAGGGCGTCGGACGGATCCAGCTTGCGCTCGAAGGCCAGGACGGAAGCGGTCTCGATCTTGTTGCTCATGACGGAATTCCTTGTCTTGTCAGTGGGTGGCAATCAAATGGCAGGCGGCGCGTGGTGGCCGTCGGGTTGGTAACCATTCCGGCATCGGTAGTGGCCGGAATCGGGCTGGCTGTCGGCCCACCAGAGCAGCTCCTCGGGGCGCCGCAGGCGGTGGGCTCCGATCCATTCGCCGATGGAGTAGAGGCTCTCGACGAAGCGGAACGGCGTGGCCTGGTCCCTTGCGTTGCGTACGCGTCCTGCCGGGTACAGCTCCGACAGTGCGCCGTATCCGACTGGGATGGGCACGATCCATCCGCCCTGCAGGCTGCGGCTGGAAACCCAGCGTCCCTTGCCATTGTCGGCATCGGGCAGGTAGTGCCGGTCGTTGCGGGACAGCGACAGCCAGGCATCCAGGCGGGTGGCCTGTGGCGATGTGGCGCGCAGCTGCTCCAGGCGTTGCCCGATGAGGTCCGCGCGCTCGACCAGGGTGGAACCGGGCAGAAGGCGGCAACGCAGGCGGTGGAATTCGCCTTCCCAGCGATCGCCCCGCATGTCGGCTACCCAGGGACGGTGACGAGTGCCTGCACTCTGGGTTGCTGGCACGACAGTGCCACCGGCGATGCGCATGCCAGCGACCAGGTTGGCCAGGGTTTGGAGGTCACATGCCTGCCGGTCCTGCTCCCATTCGTCCGTGTAGACGGCGAGTACCAGGCTCAGTTCGAGGTGGATGCGGCCCTCCTCGACGATGGCAGCGGTACTGCCGTCCTTGTCCACGGGGTTGCGGGTCAGCCTGAGTGCCTTGACGTAGCCATCGGTGACCATTTCCTGCCAGTCGTGGCAGACCACGCCGACAGCATTGAACGCCAGATGTTCAAGCCCGGCTGCAACCGCCTTGCGTTCCAGGGCCCACATCAGGCCGAGGAAGGCGGTCATGGACGGGAAGCCATGCGTGAGCGGGCTGGAAACGGCATTGGCATTCTGCACGCGCAGGTGCGGCAGGACGACCAGATGCGTGTACTGCGGACACTGGCTCATGCCGCACCTCCCACCGCCGCGCGGCGCCGCATCGGTGTTGGCCAGGCCACGTCGAGAATGGCCTGGCAGGCGAAATGGCGCATCTCCACCTCCGCCGACGCCACCAGCCTGGGGCTGCGCTCCCGTAGTTGCTGGTTGAGCCAGCGCCCGAAGTCGGTGGCTACCTCGTCGGCCCAGTCGCCTTTTTCGTACTCGCGGATGAAGGCTTCGTCATCGGCCTGCCATTCGGGACGCCCGGGATCGGTGCGCACCTCCAGCGTGGTACGGTCCGGGTCCAGCCAGAGTTGCTGGTGCCTTGGGAGTTCGCATTGCGGATCGCGGGTCCATCCGGCCTGTTGCTGGGATCGGATGGTCGCGCCGAACTCCGCCAGTTCCAGGCAGATGGCCTGTTCCAGGTCTTCGCGCCGGTTGCGTGTTTCGATTGTCGGATCCGGGTTGCTCGCCAGGAATTCCGCCAGCGTAGCCACCCGTTCCCGCATGGCGCCGAACCGGATGAGATCGGTGAAGGCCGACGCATGGCGGAGCAGGCGGACGCCGCGCGCCTTCCATGCAGGAGGCGGCAGTGAAGGCAACAGGTAGTTGAGGCCACCCCGCTCGCTATTGAGCTGGCTGATGTTCTGTGGCTTGGTTCCGCCCAGCTTGCGGAAGGCCAGGTCGCGGTATTCGCGGTAGGGGACTTCCGACGGCCGGTTTTCGCGGAATGCCTTGCGCGCCTCCATGTTCGCTTCGCCGAACCGTGCCGACTGGATGTCTGCATGGACGGCATGCGCCAGCGAGCTGGAAAACAACGGTTGCAGCAGGTGGTAGTGCCCGTCATCGCGGGGGTCGTCTCCCACCAGCCAGTACACCTGCTTGGCCAAGGGGTGGGAGGCAGGTGCTTCATCCTGGCGTACCAGCGAGGCGAACGCGGCCATCCATGACTCCGCTTCGATAGGATCGTCACTCAGCGCCGCCTTCAGGTCGGCATCGCCGGCACGCATCCAGTCCAGCAGGCGTCGTCCTTCCACCTCCGTCCTGAGGAACTTGAACACATCCAGTGCAGCCGCATTGCCCACCACGTCCTCGGCGAAGCCACCATCCAACACGTGACTGCCGATGTCGGAATGCTGCGGCAGGGTAGAAGGCGGTACGTGCAGACTGCTTCCGCGCGCATCGGGATGGGTGGCCTTGAGGACGTGCGTCACGACCTGGATCTGGCCCACGCGCCTGGCGGCGTCAGCCAGCCAGGCCCGGTATTCGTACTTGGCCGGGTCGTAGTTCCTGTCCTGTTCCTTGGCGGACCTGCGTTCTTCAATGAAGCCTGAAATTGCGTCCCGAAACCGGGCTGCTCTTCCTGTATCCGGGTTCATGTTTGCCCCTCATCCTTGGTGGTCCCAACTGCATCGATACGTGGCTCGAGTCTCAGAGGTTGATACTGTCCATTCGACCTTTACCCCCTTTGCTCCTGGATCCAGTGACGTCCAATAGCCGATGGTTTATGCCGGCCGGAACCCGAACCACGGGTGCCATTCCCAGCCGCGGCCTTCCTCCCGTTCCCGCGGCACCTCGACCGTGGCGAAGCGGCAGGCGGCCTGGCGCAGGCCCAGGCCCTCGGCTTCGGCCAGTTCCCGGATCCGTTCCAGCAGCTGGGCCTCGTCCATGACGCCCCAGGGCTGTACGCCGGTGGCTGTTTCCAGGCCTGGGCGGTGGATCAGGTCGGCGCCGGCGCGGACGTACGGGTCCTGGCCCTGCTTCTCCAGCTCCGGCTCCACCCGGTGGATCACCAGGGTTTCCTCGTCCTCGTCCGGCAGGAAGGCCAACGTGCGTTCGTGGTCCGTGTCGGCACGGAACGGCTGTTCCTGCGGCAGCACGCCCAGCAGGGTGGCCTGCGGGAACTGCCAGCCCAGGCAGGCGCGATCGAGCACATCCTGGGGCCAAGTACCGGCGCCCCGCCGGGCCGAGGGGCGGCCACTGGCCGCGGGTGCCGGGCGCAGCGCGGCATCCGGCAGGGGCTGCATGGTCGTCTCCATGCGGGCGTGCTCCAGCGCCACCCAGTGCGAGCGCGCGTGAGCCAGGGCCTCCGGGAAGGGGCGGATACGCGGCACGGCGTCGACGGGTTCGCCCGCGTCGGTCCGTCCTTCCGCATCCGGTCGCAGGGTGGCCAGGCGATGGCTGGCCAGCAGGAACTGCTGGCCGGCTGAGTCCTTCTCGAAACCTGGGCGGATGAAGGCGGCTTTGCCCGGCTGTTCAAGCGCCTTCAGGTTGGTGTCGAAGACGACCAGGTTCGGAGCCGTCGGTGCCGTCCCGGGGCGATGTCGGCGCACGCGGCCGGCCAGCTGGATCACCGAGCGCATCGAGGACGGTTCGGTGATGGCCCAGTCCGCGTCCCAGTCACGCCCCACCTCGCAGACCGGGGATGCCAGCACCAGGAACAGGTGTTCGTGGTCCGGAGCCGCGTCGATGGCGGCGCGCACGGACGGATGGCGCCAGACCCGGTCCGCGTCGCGCCGGTCCAGGACGTCGTCCAGAAGCGCCTCGATGGCCGAGCGCTGGGCCAGCGGGAAACGGGCGTGGTAGACGCACAGATGGAGCCGGGTGCCCACCGGCGGGTCGAGCACTGCCAGCGCCCGTGCGACCCCGACCAGCGGATCGATGTTGGCCATGCGCACGATGCCGAAGCTGGCGCGCCGGCCGCTGACCGGATCGGTGTCGGCATGGCGGCGGTGCAGTTCGTGGGCCGCCTGGGCGACGGCGGCGCCGAACTGTTGGCGGATGGCCTCGCGCTTTTGGCCAGGGGCAACCTGCAACCGCTGCAGGCGTGCCATGCGCAGCGGAGACTGTGCCTGCAGCCTGGCGACGCGTTGCCCTACGAAGCGGGCATGTGCCTCGGCAAAGCCAGCAGCATCCGCGCATGCCTGCGCCTGTGGCCGGCCGTGCTCGTCCACCCACAGGCAGGGCACTTCCACCGGCGCGTCCTGCGGAACGGTGGTGTTGCCACGGTTGCCGCGCCATTGCCGGCGCCCGGCCTGATACGCGCAGAACATGCCCTCGACCAGGGCCGGCGGCATGGTGGCCGACGACAGCACGACGCGTGTCCCGTACATGCCGGCGAAGAACACCAAGCGACTGAGCGCAGGCAGGTCGGCGATGTCGTAATCGTCCAGCTCGTCCAGCACCAGGTCGGCGCCGAGCAGGCGCAGCAGTGGGGCGATCTGGCGTCCGGCACGCAGCGACTCGCTGGCCGGGACCAGGTGGTCCACCGTGCACACCGCCAGCGGGGCCAGCAGCAGCTTGCGCGCGTCCCCTTCGGCCAGCGCGCGGGCCAGCAGGGGGTGGGACGTGGTGTCGCCCTCGTACAGCACGTGGCCGTCCTCCTCCAGCAGCGCCCGGGTCGAGGCCGAGCCGCAGGCCTCCGCCTGCCGTTCGTGGAACTCGAACAGTGCCCGATTCGCCGAGCCGCCCACCAGTACGGCCAGCTCGTCCTCGCCCAGGCCCAGGTCACGGCGGTAGGCGCGTCCGGTCTGCAGGGTCAGCGTGCGCAGGCCCAGGGCGTAAGTGGCTCGCATGCCGCGCTGCGGTTCGGCCAGGGCATAGAGGATGCGGGCATTGGCCAGGGTCTTGCCGCAGCCGGTGGAGGCCATGTTGACGATGAACGCCCCCTGCTCGCGGGCCGTTTCGCGCAGTCCGGCGGCGGCATCGAAAGCCCGGTCCTGCCAGGCGAAGCGGGGATCGCCCGTGCGCTTGCGCAATCCACGGTGGTGGGCCAGACGCGGCAGGTGCCGTTCCAGAGCGGGCAGGGCATGGGCCACCAGTCCGGCCTCGTGGCCGACGCCGAGCAGGTGCTCCAGCAGCGACTGGTTGGGTTGCATGCGCCCGTGCCGGTCGCGCCGGGTGTTGGCGAACAGGGTCTGGTCCGACTGCACGAAGGGCTGCCGTTCCGGGACGGATTGGCCACCCCCATCGAGGCCCAGGCTGGAGTAGTGGTGGTCGGCCAGCATCAGGCACAGGCGGGCCAGGTGCAGGACCCAGATGTTGTCCAGCCAACCAATGCGTGTCTGCCGGTGGCGCTCGAGCAGCCGCCGGGCCACCCGCGCGGCCTGCTTGCGCCAGGCCGGCGACACCACTGGCAGGGGGGCGGCCAGCTCCCAGTACGGGGCGAAGTCTTCCATCCCGACCTGCTCCTGGACTTCGTTCCATGCATGGGTGATGCAGGACAGTGGGTCGCGCAGCCAGGCCGCCTCGATCGCCCGGGTCCGGAACCCCCAGGGCCGCTGCCGGCCATCCTGCATGCAGGGGGCCATCGGCATGCGGTGGTGGGTCAGGACCAGCCAGCCGATCGCGGCGGCCAGGGGCGCGCGCTGGGCCAGTTTGCGGAAGGCTTGCGGCTCGATGCCCGCATCCATGCCGTCGCGCCGGTAGCGATCAGGCGTCGTCCAGGTGTCCGCATCGGCTGCCGTCCCGTTCGCCAGGCGGCGCAGCCAGCCCTCATCGTCGTCGTCGCCGACAAAAGCCAGGAACAGGCGCAGCGACACCCACTCGTGTCGGACGAGGTTGCGTCCGGCAAGCTCGTTGCGCAGGCGCCGCTGGAACGCCACGCTGGCCTTGCCCAGGTCGTGCAGCAGGGCTGCCAGCTGGGCCAGCAGGCGGATGTCCTGGGCCGAGTGCCAGTCGTTCTCGTCCTCGCGCCGCAGCACGTCGCGAGTGGTGGTGTTGGTGGGAACCGCTCCTTCAGCGTTGAAGCGGCTGGCGTCGCCCACGATCCACAGCAGCTCGGTATGGTCGCGGCCGCGGATCCAGTGGCAGGCCACCGCGGTGTTCTTGCGCGCCGTACGCCGCAGCAACCGGCGCAGCGTGTCCAGGCCGGCCCCGGTGATCGCGGTCTGCCAGGTGCGGTCGCCGCGGCGTTCGGCGAACTGGTCCAGAATGCGCCGCGTCTCGACCAGGGCACGCTTGTCGCACTGGGACACCAGCAGCACGTTCATGCCTGTCCCCTGCCTGCCGTGTCCAGGGCAGTGGCCTTGACCGTGTCAATCATGAAGTCCAGCGCCTCGCTGCGCGCCAGGGCCTCGATGCAGCCGCGGCGGAATGCCTGCTCGTCGTCGCCGCGCATGGCCGACAGAAAGGCCTGCGGCAGAATGTGGGCGTCCTTGACCAGGTCGGCCACGTCGAACACCAGGCCGCCTCGGCGGGTCTTGCCGTGCAGGACCGCCAGGCCGTGCGGCAGCCCCAGCACCCAGCAGGCCGTCGCGCCCAGGCCATAGGCCAGATAGTTGCCGTGGTCGAGGAAGCGGTTGGCCGGATCGGTGCCGGAGCCGCGTTTGGCCCGGGTGAACTCGCCGTATCGGGTCGCCTCGGCGGCCAGCCGGAACAGCGCCTTGGTGAGGCGTGCCTCCTCGGTCAACAGGGCGGTGCCGTCTTGGGCCTGTCCGATTTCGCGGGCGGAGTGCTCCAGCAGCCCGTCCAGCCGCGCCGGATCGACGCCGAAGCCGGCCTCGCGCAGCCAGCTGTGCGTCCACTGCGTGCGCAGCCGGGCCAGGCGTGCCCGCTGGAAGGCCTTGGCCGCGTGCAGGCGCAGATCGTCGTCGAACCAGAACCGCACCCAGGCTTGCAGGTACTCGGTGGGCCGGTACTCGCTCTGGGGCGAGAACCAGGCCACGTCCACGTCGACCTCGTTGGCGGTGAACAGCGGCGTGCCACCCCCGCCACAGAAGCCCACCAGCACTCCGGCCCTGGCCAGCTCGCGCATTGCCGCCTGGGTGACCGAGGTGCCGGTCCCCAGCAGCAGGCAGGTGGTGTTGGCGATCGGAATGTTCCAGTAGAGCTGGCGCTTGCCGCTCTCGGTGACGTACTCGACACGTCCGCCGTTGACCAGTACCCGGCAGTGCTCGAGGTAATAGAGGTTCGCCCGCTTGGAATGCAGGATCGTTTTCAGGTCAGACGGCGACAGCTCGTCCATTGCAGCCCCCGCAGTATCACCCGGGGGCGGATGGGCGTTCCCGTTCCGCGGCCCCTGGGAAGGTCCTCCGTGCGGAATGTCTCAGATCCGGCGACGGATGCAAGCGGAGGCCGGGCGGTGGCCGCTGTCCGGGCTCAGAGCACCTGCGGCGGCTGGCCGCCGACGATCACGATGTCGGCCGGGCGGCGGGCGAACAGGCCGACGCTGACCACGCCGGGGATCTGGTTGAGTTCGCTCTCCATCTTCACCGGGTCGGTGATGCGGAGGTTGTGCACGTCCAGGATCCAGTTGCCGTTGTCGGTGACCACGCCGTCGCGCCACACCGGCTGGCCGCCGGTCAGTTCCAGGATGCGGCGGGCGACCAGGCTGCGCGCCATCGGGATCACTTCCACCGGCAGCGGGAACTTGCCCAGCACCGGTACCTGCTTGGCCGGATCGATGATGCACACGAAGGTCTCGCTGGCCTCGGCGATGATCTTCTCCCGGGTCAGCGCGGCGCCGCCGCCCTTGATCAGGCGCTTGTGCGGGTCGCACTCGTCGGCGCCGTCCACGTACAGCTTCAGCGGGCCGGCGGCGTTGGCGTCCAACACCTCGATGCCCAGCTCCTTCAGCCGCTTCGTGCTCTGCTCGGAGCTGGAAACGGCGCCGGCAATGCGGTCCTTGATCCGGCCCAGGGCCTCGATGAAGTAGGCCACGGTCGAGCCGGTGCCCACGCCGACGACCATGCCGTCCTCGACGTACTCGATGGCCTTTTCGCCGGCCAGGCGCTTGGCTTCAGACATTGGAGGGCCGTGATTGGTAATTGGTGATTGGTGATTCGTAGGAGCGCTTCGCCGCCCGCTAATCACGAACGGCGAATCACTGCTTTTCCAGCGCCAAGAGTAGCTTCCACTGCGCCGCGGTGACCGGGAACACGGACAGGCGGTTGCCGCGGGCGACCAGGGGGAAGCCTTCGCCGAGTTGGTCGGCGTGCTGCTTGATCTCGTCCAGCGGGATGGTGCGGGCGAGCTTGCGCTCGAAGGCCACGTCCACCAGGTACCAGCGCGGCTGCTCGCGGGTGGCCTTGGGGTCGTAGTAGTCGGACTTCGGGTCGAACTGGGTCTCGTCCGGATAGGCCTCGCTGGCCACGCGGGCGATGCCGACGATGCCCGGGACCTTGGTGTTGGAGTGGTAGAACAGCACCCCGTCGCCGACCTTCATCCCGTCGCGCATGAAGTTGCGCGCCTGGTAGTTGCGTACCCCGTTCCAGGGCTCGGTGCCGACCCGCTGGAGGTCGTCGATGGAAAACGCGTCCGGTTCGGACTTCATCAGCCAGTAGCGGGTGCGGGCGCTCACGTCGGGTCTTTCTCGTGCTGCGGGCTGCTGGCGCCGGGGCGCAGCAGGGTCTGGGTCTCGGTGCAGATCGCGTCGGGGACCACGTCCCACTCCGCCCCCTCCAGCGCCTCGACCTGCTGCACGGAGAAGCCGGCACCCACCAGCCACGGCGGCGCGGCGCGGTCGCGGCGGAACGCGAAGCTGCGATCATACCAGCCGCCTCCCATGCCCAGCCGCTGGCCGCCGGGGTCGAAGCCGACCAGCGGCATCACCACCAGCGACATCGCCGCCGGCTCCAGCGCCGAGGACGGCTCCACGTCCGGCTCGGGAATGCCGAAGCGGTTGGTCACCAGCGGGTCGCCCGAGCGCCATGGCGCGAAGCGCAGCAGCTCGCCGTCCAGCACCGGCAGGCACCAGACCAGGCCGGGGGGCAGCTTCAGCTGCAACACGTGCAGGCCGATCTCGCCGTCCATCGCCCAGTAGCCGGCGACGTAGCCGCGCTGCGGCAGGAAAGGCAGGGCGAGGATGCGTTCGGCCAGCTCCTGCGCGGCGGCGATGCGCACGGCCGGCGGCAGCGCGCGGCGGCGGTCGCGCAGCTGGCGGCGCAGGGTGGGGCGGTCCTGGGTCATGGGCATCCGGGGCGTGGGCGGCGCTGCATGATCGCCGCCGCCGCCGGCCGCGCCAAGCCCGCGACGGTGCCGGCGCGCACAAAAAACGACGCCTCCCGGGGGAGGCGTCGTCGGAAGAATGGTTCTCCACCATGCCGATGCGGCGAAACGACCTTGAACCCGAGGTTCAAGTGGGAACGGTCGGAAACCTTCGGGCTTCCCGCTACATGGCGGACATGCACACCCGGCGTCGTCGCATCCCCGGTGTCGTTTTTAAGGGACAAGGCGAATGTTTTGCCAGCTGTCGAACACGGCAGAGAACGCGGAAGGATTATAGCGTCGCCGCGCGCGCTGCCTAGCCTGCGTGGCGTGAATAGCGAAGATTCCGGCAATGCCTGGTTCAGGGCCGGAAGGCGCGGTCAATCGGACCGCGCATTCAGTCTTGTGGTTTGTCCGTGGCCGGGCCGAGCAGGCTGTCCAGGCGCCGGTCCAGGGCGTCCAGCACCCGCGCCAGCTCGCGCTCGCGGGCGTCGCGTTCCTCGCGCGCCTGTTGCAGTTCGTGGGCCAGGTTCAGCGCGGCCAGCACCGCCAGCCGGTCCAGCGAGACCATGCGGTTGCTGCCGCGGATCTCGCGCATGCGCGAGTCCAGCAGGCGGGCGGCCGCCTGCAGGCTGTCGCGTTCACCCGCCGGCACGCCGACGGTGTACTCGCGATCCAGGATGCGGACTTCTACCGGCTCGGTGCTCACGTGTGCTGCTCCAGCGACCGCAGCCGCGCGATCATCGCCTCGACCCGGGACCGCGCCTGCTCGTTCTTCAGCAGCAGCTGCGCGCGCTCGGCGACCAGCTGCTCCTGCTGCAGGCGCAGGCTGCGGTTCTCCTCCGCCAGCCGCTGGCAGCGGTCGGCCAGCGCTTCGACCCGCGCGGCGAGGGCGCGGAGGCGGGCGGTGGCGTCGGGCGTGGGTTCCATGGGAGGCCACGATAGGCAGCGCCCCGCGCGCCGGTCAAGCGAGTCCGGACGGCCGGCCACCGGGCCGTCGCGGGCGGATTGATACACTTGGCTCCCCTTCCCGCCCCCGCCCGACATGTCGCAACTGCCCACTCCCCAGGAGGTCGCCGCGGCCAGCCGCGAGCTCGGCCTGGTCGCCTCGCCCGCCGAACTGCACGGCGCCCTCTGCGGCTGGCTGGCCGGGGGCGGCGCCGACGCGCGCGACTGGACCGCCAAGGTCATGGCCGACGAATCCCTGCCGCCGCCGCCCGCCGGCAGCGCCCTGGACCGCCTGCGCGAGGGCAGCGTGGCCCAGCTGGAGGACGGCGAGTTCGCCTTCCAGCTGCTGCTGGCCGACGAGGATGCCAGCGTGCGCCAGCGCGCGCAGGCGCTGTTCGACTGGTGCCGCGGCTTCCTCGGCGCCTTCGGCCTGGCCGCCGGGGCCAAGCCGCCGCTGTCGGAGGAGGGCAGCGAGGCCCTGCAGGACCTCGGCAAGCTGGCCGGGGCCCGGGTGCAGGACATCGACGAGGACGAGGAGGACGAAGCCTCGCTCTCGGAACTGGAGGAATTCGTGCGCGTGGCCACCCTGCTGCTGCATGGCGACTGCGTGCTCGGTCCGCGCCACCGCCGCAGCTTCAACTGACATGCGCAGCGTCACCGGCATCCCCGTCGCCGAATTCGCGCGCCGGCGCCGCCAGCTCATGCGCATGGCCGGCGACGACGCCATCCTGGTGCTCCCGGCCGCGCCGCAGCGCGTGCGCAGCCACGACACCCACTATCCCTACCGGCAGGACTCCGACTTCTGGTACCTGTGCGGCTTCCCCGAGCCGGACGCGGTGCTGGTGCTGGTGCCCGGGCGCAAGCACGGCGAGGCCCTGCTGTTCTGCCGCGAGCGCGACCCGGAGCGCGAGGCCTGGGACGGCCCGCGCTTCGGCCAGGAGGGCGCGGTGGAGGCGTTCGGCCTGGACGACGCCTACCCGATCGACGACCTGGACGACATCCTGCCCGGCCTGCTCGAGGGCCGCTCGCGGGTGTACTACCACTTCGGCCGCGACGCCGAGTTCGACCTCAAGCTGATCGGCTGGGTCAACCGCGTACGCGCCCAGGTGCGCCACGGGGCGCAGCCACCGCACGAGTTCCTGGAGCTGGGCCACCTGCTGCACGAGATGCGCCTGTTCAAGTCGCGCGAGGAGCTGCGGCTGATGGAGAAGGCGGCCGAGATCAGCGTGCGCGCGCACCAGGCGGCGATGCGCGCGGTGCGCCCGGGCATGTACGAATACGAGCTGCAGGCCGAGCTGGAGCGCGTGTTCCGCGCCGCCGACGCCTGCCCGGCCTACGGCAGCATCGTCGGCGCCGGTGGCAATGGTTGCGTGCTGCACTACGTGGCCAACAATGCCCGCATCCGCGACGGCGACCTGGTGCTGATCGACGCCGGCGCCGAGTACCGCAACTACGCCGCCGACATCACCCGCACCTTCCCGGCCAACGGCCACTTCTCGAAGGAGCAGCGCGCGCTGCACGACCTGGTCGGCCGCGCCCAGGCGGCGGCGCTGGAGAAGGCGCGCCCGGGCGAGCCGTGGATCGCCATGCACGAAGCGGCGGTGGAGGCGCTCACCGAGGGCCTGCTGTCGCTGGGCCTGCTCAAGGGCACGCTGCAGAAGAACCTGGCCGCGGAGAGCTACAAGCGCTTCTACCGGCACAAGAGCGGCCACTGGCTGGGCCTGGACGTGCACGACGTCGGCGACTACCGCATCGACGGCGAGTCGCGCCTGCTGGAGCCGGGCATGGTGTTCACCATCGAACCGGGCCTGTACGTGATGCCGGACGACACCACGGTGCAGCCGCGCTGGCGCGGCATCGGCATCCGCACCGAGGACAACGTGGTGGTGACCGGCGACGGCCACCGCATCCTCACCGAAGGCCTGGCCCGCTCGGCCGACGAGATCGAGGCCTTCATGGCCCAACGCTGACCCCTCACCCCATGGGGAGAGGAAAAAGGAAAAGCCCCGGCCTGGCCGGGGCTTCTCCTTCCAACGACCGGCAACGATCAAAGCAGCGGCACCAGCAGCAGCGCCACGATGTTGATGATCTTGATCAGCGGGTTGATCGCCGGGCCGGCGGTGTCCTTGTAGGGATCGCCGACGGTGTCGCCGGTGACCGCGGCCTTGTGCGCCTCCGAACCCTTGCCGCCGAAGTTGCCGTCCTCGATGTACTTCTTGGCGTTGTCCCAGGCGCCGCCGCCGGTGGTCATGGAGATGGCCACGAACAGGCCGGTGACGATGGTGCCGATCAGCAGGCCGCCCAGCGCCTTCGGTCCCAGCAGCAGGCCGACGATGATCGGCACCACCACCGGCAGCAGCGAGGGCACGATCATCTCCTTGATCGCCGACCGGGTCAGCATGTCCACCGCGCGGTCGTACTGCGGCTTGGCCGTGCCCTGCATGATCCCGGCGATCTCGCGGAACTGGCGGCGCACTTCCTCGACCACCGCGCCGGCGGCGCGGCCCACCGCCTCCATCGCCATCGCGCCGAACAGGTAGGGGATCAGGCCGCCGATCAGCAGGCCGATGATCACCGTGTGGTCGGACAGGTCGAAGGCGTAGGTCGTGCCGGGATTGGCCGCGCGCAGGTTGTGCGTGTAGTCGGCGAACAGTACCAGCGCCGCCAGCGCCGCCGAGCCGATCGCGTAGCCCTTGGTCACCGCCTTGGTGGTGTTGCCCACCGCGTCCAGCGGATCGGTCACCGCGCGCACCTCCGGCGGCAGCTCGCTCATCTCGGCGATGCCGCCGGCGTTGTCGGTGATCGGGCCGTAGGCGTCCAGCGCCACCACCATGCCGGCCATCGACAGCATCGCGGTGGCGGCGATGGCGATGCCGTACAGCCCGGCCAGCGCGTGCGCGCCCCAGATCGCCGCGCACACCGCCACCACCGGCAGCGCGGTGGCCTTCATCGACACGCCCAGGCCGGCGATGATGTTGGTGCCGTGGCCGGTGGTCGAGGCCTGGGCGACGTGCCGCACCGGACCGTACTCGGTGCCGGTGTAGTACTCGGTGATCCACACGATCAGGCCGGTCAGCACCAGGCCGATCAGCGCGCACACGTAGAGGTTGCCCGGGCCCGCCGGCGAGCCGGCCATCAGCGAGGTGGTCACCGGCCAGAACGCGATCGCCGCCAGCACGCCGGACACGATCACGCCCTTGTACAGCGCGCCCATGATCGAGCCGCCGTCCCTGGCGCGCACGAAGAACGCGCCGATGATCGAGGCCACGATCGAGACGCCGCCCAGCACCAGCGGGTACAGCACCGCGTTGGCACCGACCTGGTCGAGCATCAGCCCGCCCAGCAGCATGGTCGCGATCACCGTCACCGCGTAGGTCTCGAACAGGTCCGCGGCCATGCCGGCGCAGTCGCCGACGTTGTCGCCGACGTTGTCCGCGATCACCGCCGGGTTGCGCGGATCGTCCTCCGGGATCCCGGCCTCGACTTTGCCCACCAGGTCCGCGCCCACGTCGGCGCCCTTGGTGAAGATGCCGCCACCCAGGCGCGCGAAGATCGAGATCAGCGAGGAACCGAAGGCCAGGCCGACCAGTGCGTGCAGGTTGTCGGCCAGCGACAGCCCCAGCTTCTGCAGCAGCCAGAAGTAGCCGGCCACGCCCAGCAGGCCCAGCCCGACCACCAGCATGCCGGTGATCGCGCCGCCGCGGAACGCCACGTCCATCGCCGGGCGCAGGCCGTGGCGCGCAGCCTCGGCGGTGCGCACGTTGGCGCGCACCGACACGTTCATGCCGATGTAGCCGGCGGCGCCGGACAGCACCGCGCCGATGGCGAACCCGATGGCGGTGTACCAGCTCAGGAACAGCCCCACCAGCACGAACAGCACCACGCCGGCGACGGCGATGGTGAGGTACTGGCGGTTGAGGTAGGCGCGCGCGCCTTCCTGGATCGCCGCGGCGATCTGCTGCATGCGTTCGTTGCCTGCAGGCTGCGCCAGGATCCAGCGTGCGGAGATGATGCCGTAGAGGATTGCGAGCACGGCGCACAGCAGCGCCAGCGTCAGACCGTGTTGTTCCAGCATGACCCCTCCCGAGGTGTATGGATGCCGTCCGACCGAGGTCGAACCGGGAGGACCACGCCTGGCGAGCCATGAAGCACTGGAACGGACCCGTTACCGAGACGCGTCGTACCGTGTTCGACTTCCGTGGAGTGGGCCGAGTATGACCCCAGCCGCGTGCGGAAGGCCACATGGCGTTCATCCGCGCCGGGGCAGGCTTGTAGTCCCCCGAGCCCAGCGTTGCCCATGAGCCGTCGCCCGTCCGTCCGCCACCAATCCCCCGTCGCCGGCGCCCAGGCGCGCAGCCGCGCTGCCTTCCGCCAGGCCTTCCTGCTGGTGCTGCTGGCCACCGCCCTGGCGGTGGTGGTGCCGCTGCGCGCGCAGGAGCCGGCGGCGCGCGTCGGCGCACCACAGGCCCCGGGCGCGGTGCATACCGTGCGCCAGATCCCGGAAGCCTGCGTACGCCTGGAAGGCAGTTACGCGCAGGCCGGGGCCGCCGCGCCCTATGCGCTGCAGGTGGTGCCGCTGGGCGGCGCCTGCCAGCCGCGCGCGCGCTATGTCGGGGCCGAACAGGCGCAACCCTCGGCCGCGGCCGGCTGGACGCTCAACGACGTGGTGAAGATTCCCGAGGCGGCCTGCCCGGGGCGCGAGGCGGTGGTCCAGGTCTGGCGCAAGTCCGGGGCGGACGCTCCGGCGCGCGACGGCCAGGGCCAGGCGCGGATCTACCTGGAGCAGGGCCGCGAGCAGGCGGCTGCCGGGGCCTCCCGGCTGCCGCAGTACAGCGCCGTGCTGCAGGCGCCGCAGGGAGCCTGCGGCAACTAGCCCGCCGGGAGCGCCTCCGGTTCCACCGGCTCGCCCTCCAGCCGCGCGCGGCCGCAGTCGCGGCCGGGATGGTGCGGCTCCGCCTCCGGCGCGGCCAGCAGGGCGCGGAGCCCGCCGGCCGCGTCCGTCATCGCAGTCAGCCTTCCCAGGCCGGCAGCTTCTTCTTCACCGCCACGTTCTTCAGGGTGACGTACTTCGGCAGGCCGTCGCGGCCATAGGCCAGCGGCGCCTCGCCGCGGATCAGCGGCTCCAGGTACTCGCGCGCCCTGGCGGTGATGCCGAAGCCGTCCTTGCGGATGAAGCCGGCCGGCATGGTCTTCTCGTGGTTGGCGACCTTGTGCAGCGGCGCCGGCTCGATCTTCCAGCGGTATGGCGCCGACGAGGTGCGCACGATCACCGGCATCACCGCATTCATGCCCTTGAGCGCGTACTGCACCGCGGCCTTGCCCACCGCCTGCGCCTGCTCCCAGTCGGTCTTGCTGGCGATGTGGCGGGCCGAGCGCTGCAGGTAGTCCGGCAGGGTCCAGTGCACCTTGTAGCCCAGCTTGTCCTTGACCTTGCCGGCCAGGTAGGACGACACGCCGCCCAGCTGGGTGTGGCCGAACGCGTCCTTGCCGCCGCCGGCGTCGGCGACGAACCTGCCGTCCTTGTCGCGGATGCCCTCGCTGGCCACGACCACGCACCAGCCGATCTTCTTCACCACCTTGTCGACCTGGGCCAGGAACGCGGCCTCGTCGTAGGCGCGCTCGGGGAACAGGATGACCTGCGGGGCGTCGTCCGGCGACTGCCCGGCCAGGCCCGCGGCCGCGGCCAGCCAGCCGGCGTGGCGGCCCATGGCCTCGTACACGAAGACCTTGGTCGAGGTCTCGGCCATCGCCGCCACGTCCAGCGCCGCCTCGCGCACGGACACGGCGGTGTACTTGGCGGCCGAACCGAAGCCGGGGCAGGTGTCGGTGACGGCCAGATCGTTGTCGATGGTCTTGGGCACGCCGATGCAGGTCAGCGGGTAGCCGAATTCCCTGGCCAGCTGCGAGACCTTCCACGCGGTGTCGGCCGAATCGTTGCCGCCGTTGTAGAGGAAGTAGCGCACGTCGTGCGCCTGCAGCACCTGCAGCAGGCGCTCGTACTTGGCGCGGTCGGCTTCCAGCGACTTGAGCTTGTAGCGGCAGGAGCCGAAGGCACCGCCCGGGGTCTGGGCCAGGCCGGCGATGGCGGCGGCCGACTCCTTCGAGGTATCCACCAGTTCCTCGCGCAGGGCGCCCAGGATGCCGTTGCGGGCCGCCAGGACCTTCACGCCCCGGGCCCTGGCCTCGGAAATCACGCCACTGGCGGTGGCGTTGATGACAGCGGTAACACCGCCGGACTGGGCGTACAGCAGGGTGCCTGCGGATTTGGCTCGGGCCATGGACAACTCCTGGGGACGGGACATTTTTCTGTGACTGGCGGGCCGGATGCGGTAAGCTGCCGGACCTTGGTGCGGCGCGTCACGCGCCGCCAGGGACGTGGGGAGTCTAGCGCCCCGGGCCCCTACGGAACATTCATCCAGGGAGTCGATTGATGCGACTAGTGCTACTCGGCCCACCGGGCTCCGGCAAGGGAACCCAGGCCACGCGACTGAAGGAAACGCTGGGCGTCCCGCATATTTCCACCGGCGACCTGCTGCGCGCCGAAGTGGCCGCGGGCAGCCCGCTGGGGCAGCAGGCGAAGGAAGTGATGGCCCGCGGCGAGCTGGTGTCCGACGACATCCTGCTCGGCATGCTGGAGTCGCGCCTGGGCCGCGACGACGTGGCCAAGGGCTTCATCCTCGACGGCTATCCGCGCAACCTCGCCCAGGCCGACGCCCTGGACGGCCTGCTGGCCAAGATCGGCCAGCCGCTGGACGCGGTGGTGCAGCTGGACGTGCCGACCGACCTGCTGGTCGAGCGCATCGCCGGCCGTGCCAAGGCCGAGGGCCGCGACGACGACAACCCCGAGTCGGTGCGCAAGCGCCTGCAGGTGTACAACGACTCCACCGCCCCGGTGATCGGCTTCTACGAAAACCGCGGCACGCTCACCCGCATCGACGGCGTGGGCAGCATGGACGAGATCACCGCCCGCATCCTGGCCGCGCTGAAGAAGGCCTGAGGCGGCCTGCGTTCCCCTCCGCGCGAGGGGTTGGGCAGAGGGCCGGGGATGTGCTTGCCGGCTGCGACATGGAAAGCGCGCCACCTTCGGGTGGCGCGTTTTTTTTTCCCTGGGCCGATGGGCCGCCGGTTGCCGCAGCCGGACAAGCGAGGCGCATCCGGGGCCAGGAACGCCCTGCAACGTCGGGGACGCCGCCTTCCGCCTTGCCGGGGGCCATGCAGCTGGACCCTCGCCATGCGGAGCAGCAACTTCCGCGGCCCCGGCACAAGCCGGGACCCGGTGGCTTGTCGCCTTCCCCAAAAGGGACGCCCGGCACCAGGCCGGGCGTCGGTTCCGGCGTTGCGGCGGCGCGCGCGGCTCATGCCGCCCGCAGCGCCTCGGTCACCGGCAGCCGCGCCGCGCGCACGGCCGGGAACAGGCCGCCGATGAAGCCGATCGCCAGCGCCCACTTCAGGCCTTCCCACAGCAGCCCCGGGGTGACCTTGAACTCGAACGTCAGCTGGGCCACGCCGCCGGCCAGGGTCGAGGCGGTGTAGCCGTTGAAGATCAGCCAGGCCAGCAGGCCGCCGAGCACGCCGCCGGTCGCGGCCAGCAGCATGGTCTCCAGCATCACCGCCACCACCACCGGCATGCCGCGGAAGCCGATCGCGCGCAGGGTGGCGATCTCGCGGGCACGCGAGGCGACCGAGGCGAACATGGTGTTGAGCGCGCCGAACACCGCGCCGATCGCCATGATCGAACCGACCACGATGCCGATGATGCGCAGCTGCTTGGCCATGCCCTCCGACTGCCGCTGGAAGTACTCGCGGGTGGTGGTGGCCTCCACCTTCAGCCGCGGGTCGGCGGCGAGGGTGGCCTTGAACGCATCGAAGTCGCGCGCGCCGGTGAGCCGAGCGACCACGCTGGCGCGGCTGCTGCCGCGGCGGAAGGTGGTGGCGACGATCTCGGCGTCGGCCCACATCTCCGATTCCATCGAATCGCCGGATTCGAACACGCCGACCACCTCCCAGGGCTCGTTGCCCAGGCGCACCGACTTGCCGACCTCCAGGCCCGCGAACTGGCGCTGGGTGCCGGTGCCGACCACCAGCTCGCGGCGGCCGGGCTGGAACTGGCGGCCGGCGACCAGCCTGATGTTCGGGCGCACCGCCCAGGCCATCGGGCCGACGCCGCGCAGGGTCACGCTGCCATCGTCCTCGCCGCCGCGCAGCGGCAGGTTGGCCGCCACCAGCAGCTCGGCCGAGGCCAGCGGCCGCCCCTCGCCGTCGCGCGCGATCTGCGGCGCGCGCTCGATCACGGTGATCGCCTCGCGGTCCAGCACCGACATCAGTTCGGCCGAGGAGCCGCCGCGCAGCACGATCGCGGTCTCGTCGTTGCCGCTGTTGCCGACGGTGTGGCGGTAGCCCTCGCCCATCGCCAGCAGCGCGACCAGCACGCCGACCACGCCGGCGATGCCGATCACCACCACCGAGGAGCCACCCAGGCGCTGGGCCAGGGTGCTGACCCCGACCCGGGTGACCGAGGCCGCCTGGCGGCCGCTGCGGGCCAGCAGCATCCACAGCGCGAACAGCACGGCCAGGCCGAGCAGCGCCGGCCACGGCAGCGCGATCCACGCCGCCAGGAACACCACCAGCACCAGGAACATCGCGGTGCCGGAGAGCAGGGACTTGAGCAGTTTCATGGGGTTCCTCCTAGCGCCCGGCCAGCGCGTCGACGATGTTCAGGCGCATCGCCCGCAGCGCGGGCAGGGCGCCCACCAGCAGGCCGATGCCGGCCATCAGCCCCAGGCCCAGCATCCAGCTGCGCCAGCCGATCTCCGGCAGGTTCAGCATGCCGCCGCTGGCGGCCTTGGCCACCGGCCCGATCAGCGTGGCCAGGCCGAGGCCGAGCACGCCGCCCAGCAGCACCAGCAGCACCGATTCGGCCAGGACCATGCCCAGCACCGACTGCGCGGTGAAGCCGATGGTGCGCAGCACCGCCAGCTCGGAGGTGCGCTCGCGCACCGCCTGGGCCATGGTGTTGCCGGTCAGCAGCAGCAGGGTGAAGAACACCGCGCCCATGATCGAGCCCACGATCAGGCCGATGTCGGCCATCTGCTTGAGCTGCGAGGCCATCGCCGCCTGCTCGCTCATGGTCTTGGTCTCGTGCGGCGAGTTGGCCGACAGCGCGTCGATCGCCCTGGCCACCGCGTCGCTGCGGCGCACGTCGCTCACGCGGCTGATGTACCAGCCGACGTTGCCGTCCACGTACGGCGTGGACTCCTCGAAGTACTCGTAGTGCAGCAGCACCATCATCCCGGTGAAGCCGGATTCCTCGCCGTCGCGCGGGCGCAGCACGCCGTCGATCTGGAACGACCAGTTCAGGCTGCCGTCGCGGTTGGGGAAGATCGTGGACTGCAGCGGGATCTGCTGGCCCACCTTCCAGCCGAAGCGCCGCATCAGGGTCTCGCCGACCAGGATGCCGGTGCGGTTGCCGGCCCAGGCCTGGCGCTGCGCCGGGTCGACCTCGATCTCCGGGTACAGGTCCAGGTAGTTGGGCGCCACCGCGAAGGTGAACAGCTGGTTGCGCGGGTCCTGGTAGGCGCCGCCGAACCAGTTGGCCCAGGTCACCGCCTCGACGTTGTCCAGCCGCGCGATGCGCGGCGCCAGTGACAGCGGCAGGGTCTCGATCATCGACAGCCGCGAGCCGGTGCGCAGCCGCTGCGCGCCGTCGGCGCTGCGGCCCAGGTCGGCGAAGGAGGTGCGGATGCCGTCGAGCAGGCCGAACAGCAGGAACGCCGCCATGATCGAGGCGAGGGTGAGGAGGGTGCGGGTCCGGCGCCGGAACAGCGCCGCCCATATCAGGTGGAAGTATTTCATCGCATGTCCTCCGCCCGGTCAGGCCGCCTGCGGCGCCTGTTCGACCAGGGTGCCCTTGTCCAGGTGCAGGGTGTGGCTGGCGTATTCGGCCGCCTTCGGGTCGTGGGTGACCATCACGATGGTCTTGCCGTGCTCGCGGTTGAGCTGCTGCAGCAGGCCCAGGATCTCCTCGGCCGATTGCCGGTCCAGGTCGCCGGTGGGCTCGTCGCAGATCAGCAACGTCGGGTCGGAGACGATCGCGCGGGCGATGGCCACGCGCTGCTGCTGGCCGCCGGACAGTTCGCTGGGCTTGTGCGACATGCGCTCGGACAGGCCCACCAGCTGCAGCGCGATCTGCGCGTTGCGCTTGCGCTGGGCGGCGCCGAGCTTGGTCAGCAGCAGCGGCAGCTCCACGTTCTTCTGCGCGGTCAGCGCCGGCATCAGGTTGTAGAACTGGAACACGTAGCCCACGTGCTGGCTGCGCCAGTGCGAGAGCTTGCCGGCGCCGAGCTGGTCGATGCGCTGGCCGGCGACCTCGATGCTGCCGGAGGTGGGCGAGTCCAGCCCGCCGATCAGGTTCAGCAGGGTGGTCTTGCCCGAGCCGGAGGGGCCCATCAGCGCGACGAAGTCGCCTTCCTCGATGTCCAGGTCGATGCCGTGCAGCACTTCGACCTTCTCCGGGCCGCGCTGGTAGGTCTTGGTCAGGTTGCGGATCGAAACCAGGGTTGCCATGGCTGTGCCTCGTGCATGCGTGGCCGGTGGGCCGGGGGAAAGGAGGACGCCGCGGACGCGGCGCGGCGGATCAGCCGCCGCCGGCGACCTTGACCAGGTCGCCGTCGGCCAGGTCCTGCGGCGGATCGAGCACCACCAGCTCGCCCGGGGCCAGGCCGGAGGTGACGTCGCGGGTGCTGGCGGTGGAGGGCACGGCCTGCACCTGGCGCAGGCGCACGCGGTCGTCGTCGCCGAGCACGAAGGCCACGGTGCGGCCGTCGCGCTCGACCAGGGCCCCGGATGGCACGCGCACGCCGGCGCGCGGCTGTTCGTCGCCGGCTTCCGGGGCCTGCTCCAGGAAGCTCACGGTCACGCCCATGTCCGGCACGATCCGCGGGTCCTTCACCTTGAGCGCGATGCGCACCTTGACCGTGGCCTTGCCGCGGTCGGCGGTGGGGATGGTGGCGACCACCTCGGCCGGGATCTTCCAGTCCGGGTAGGCGTTGAGCGTGGCTTCCACCGGCATCTTCGCCTTGACCCGGCCGATGTAGGCCTCGCCCACGTCGACCTCGACCTCCAGCGAATCCATGTCGACGATGGTGCCGATGCCGGTGCGGGTGAAGCCGCCGGTGGCCAGCGGCGAGACGATCTCGCCGGGCTGGGCGGCCTTGGCGATGACCACGCCGGAGAACGGCGCGCGCACGATGGTGTTGTCCACGCCGTGGTCGGCGATGCGCAGCTGGTCGGCGGCCACCTGCGCGTTGCGGCGGGCGGTGGCCAGCTGCGCGCGCAGGCTGTCGCGCTGGGCCACGGCCTGGTCGTACTGCGCGCGCGAGACCAGCTGCCCGGCGGCCAGCCGTTCCAGGCGGCTGGCGCTGGCTTCCGCGTCCACCAGCTGCGCCTGCACGCTCTCGATCTGGCTGCGCGCGGCGGCCAGCTGCGACTGCGCCAGCGCGCGCTGGGCATCGGCGTCCACCGGGTCCAGGCGCGCCAGCACCTGGCCCTCGGCGACCTGCATGCCTTCCTCGATCAGCACTTCCTGGACGCGTCCGGTGACCTTGGCCGACACCGTCGCCATGCGCCGCGCGACCACGTAGCCGCTGGCGTCCAGCACCGAAGCCGCCGCCGGCCCGGAGGCCAGCGGCACCGCCTGCGCGGTGCGCACTTCCGGCGCCGGCTCGCGCCGCAGCAGGAACCAGGCGGCGGCGATGATGGCCAGCACCAGCGCGGCGATCAGCAGCGGGTACAGGAGCTGGCGCCCGGGCGGCGTGCCCTGGCCCGGCTTGTCGCGCTCGATGCGCAGTTGCTTGAGCAGTTCGGCGGAGTCGTTCATTGCGGTCCCTTGCCTGGAGCTGCCGTGGAGTGTCCGCCCGCAGGATGCCCCGGCGCGAGTTGCCGGAAGTCACTTTGTGGCCGAGCCTGCCGCCGGTGCGACGGAACCGGCCTGCGGCGGGATGGACGGCGCAGGGCAAGCTTGGGCGCCGCGGCGGCCGCGTCCCAGTGACGGCTGTCATCCGTCTTCGGTGGCAGCCATGCATGGGCCGGCACCCGCGCGCGCGGGAGACTGCGCGGGCCGCGGCGGGCGTACCATCGCTCCGCACGGCCCGTGGCGCAGCCGAGGAGAAGCCGATGTCAGCACCCGTCCCCCGCACCACCGAACGCCTCCGGGCCTGGCTGCGCCCGGCGCCGGATTCGATCGCCGGCTGCGCGGTGCGCCGCGGCCGCCCGCTGTGGACCGAGTTCGTGCACCTGCTGTGGACGATGTGGGTGTTCATCGTCCCGGTGTTCACCCCGCAGGGCTACAACCCGCTCTGGTGGGCGCTGACCCTGGTTTCCTACCCGCTGTTCGTGGCCCTGTACGTGCGCGTGCTGCTGGCGCCGCGGCGGCGCGTGCGCCTGCCGGCGCTGGGCATGATGGCGCTGTGCCTGGTGCTGCTGCGCTGGTACCCGTCGGGCATGAGCTACTTCATCTTCGGCTGCATCTTCCTGGGCTTCGGCCCGTGGCGCAGCTGGTGGGGCTATCCGCTGGCGCTGCTGGCGCTGAACGTGCTGTTCGTGCTGGCGGCGCGCGCGTTCGGCTATCCGTGGACCTCGATGGTGTGGATGCCGGTGACCACCCTGGCGGTGGGCGTGGTGGTGCAGTCGCAGCGGGTGCTGGAGCGCAAGGACCAGGCGCTGGAGCTGTCGCAGGAGGAAGTGCGGCGGCTGGCCGCCACCGCCGAGCGCGAGCGCATCGGCCGCGACCTGCACGACCTGCTCGGCCACACCCTGTCGCTGGTGGCGCTGAAGGCCGACCTGGCCGGCAAGCTGCTGCCGCGCGACCCGCAGGCGGCGCAGCGCGAGATCGGCGAGCTGGCGGGGATCGCGCGCGAGGCCCTGGCCCAGGTGCGGCGCGCGGTCAGCGGCATCCGCAGCGCCGAGTTCGCCGCCGAGCTGGCGGCCGCGCGCCTGCTGCTGGGTGGCGAGCGCATCGACCTGCAGGTGCACCGCAACGACGCCTCGGCGCTGGCGCCGGAACTGGAGACGGTATTGGCGCTGTGCCTGCGCGAAGCGGTGACCAACGTCCACCGCCACGCGCGTGCGCGCCAGGTGGGCGTGTCGCTGGCGGCCGAGGGCGGGCGCTGCCGGCTGCTGGTGGAGGATGATGGCCGCGGCGGCGCGATCCGCCCCGGCAACGGCCTGGCCGGCATGCGCGAGCGCGTGCATGCGCTGGGCGGACGGGTGCGCTGGGAACCGGCGCAGCCGCGCGGCACCCGGCTGGTGGTCGAGGTGCCGCTGCGCGAGGCGGTGGCGCCGCAGGCGGTCGATGCGCCCGCCGCGGCCGAGGCTGCCGGTGCGCAGCGCGGCTCTGGTAACTTCGACGGCATGTCCGCCTCGCCGCATGCCCCGTGATCCGAGTCCTGCTGGCCGAAGACCAGGCCATGGTGCGCGGCGCGCTGGCCGCGCTGCTGTCGATGGAATCCGACATCGAGGTCGCCGGCGCGGTGGCCGACGGCGAGGCTGCCTGGCGCGAGCTGCAGCGCCTGCAGCCTGACGTGCTGGTCACCGACATCGAGATGCCCGGCCTCGGCGGCCTCGACCTGGCCGCGCGCATCGCCCGCCACGAACTGCCGGTGAAGGTGGTGATCGTGACCACCTTCGCCCGCGCCGGCTTCCTGCGCCGCGCGCTGGATGCCGGGGTGCGCGGCTACCTGCTCAAGGACGCCCCGGCCGAGCGCCTGGCCGAGGCACTGCGCACCGTGCACCGCGGCGGCCGCGCGATCGACCCGGAGCTGGCGATGGAGGCCTGGACCGAGGCCGACCCGCTCAACGACCGCGAGCGCCAGGTGCTGCGCCTGGCCGGCGAGGGCCTGTCCTCGGCCGAGATCGCCGCCCGCCTCAACCTGTCCCAGGGCACGGTGCGCAACTACCTGTCCGAGGCGATCGGCAAGCTGGGCGCGGCCAACCGCATCGAGGCCCACCGCCTGGCGCGGCAGAAGGGCTGGCTGTAGCACTCAGCGCAGCAGGACGACCAGCGCCACCAGCAGCGCCAGGCCCAGCACCACCCACGACGCCAGCCGTGCGTCGCGCGCCCGCCGCCGGGTGCGCCGCACGTGCGCGGCCAGCGCCCGGCGGAAGTGCAGCTCGGCCGCCTCGCTGGGCGCCTGCGGCGCGGGCCTGGCCACGGTGGCCGGCAGCGGCGCCTGGTCCCCGACCGCCTGCAGCTCGGCGATGATGCGTTCGCGCTCGCTGTCCAGCCCGCGCGCCTCGATGAAGGCCTCGACCGCGGTGCGGTCCATGTGGCGGGTCCAGGCCTCCAGGAACGGCGCCGGGTCGCGCCGGCGCAGCGCCAGCGCGGTGTGGTGGATCACCCCGGCCTCCTCGTCCAGCGCGTTGAGGTCGAGCATCAGCGTGCCGATGGGCTCGTCGCGCAGCCGGCGCCGGATCCAGCGCAGCAGCGGGGTGGCGTGTTCCAGGTAACGGCCGGGGTTGCGCACGCACAGCGCCAGGGTGTGCATGCTGCCATGGCGGTGGCGCACGCTTTGCAGCTCGATGCCGATCACGTCGCACCAGGGGATGCGTCCGTACGCGGCCGAACTCACGCCATGCCGGTCCATGCGCAGCATCGGCCCGGGGCGGCGGAACGCCAGCAGCAGGTCCCAGGTGAGCGCGATCCCCAGCAGCGCGGCCAGGGACAGCAGCGCGACCAGCAGCCAGGCGCCGGCCTGCAGCAGCAACGCGGCGAGCAACAGCAGCACCCCCGAACCGGCGGCGAGCAGCAGCAGGTAACTGGTGCGCAGGTCGGCTTCCAGCGGCTGGCCGGCGCGGGTGCGCTGCAGCAGTGCCTGGCGCCGGCGCTGGCGGTGGCCGTGGATCATCCAGCACAGCCCCGCGAGCGCGGCCATGCCAAGCCAGGCCAGCACCGCATCGACCGCGGACAGGCCGCGTCCCGGCAGCGCCAGGCCCGGCCCGGCGATCCACGCCGCGCCCGACCACGCGCCCATCCCCAGCTTGCCGAGCATCCTGCCCTCCGTTGCCGTTCGGCGGCGGCGGTACCGGGCGGCCGGTCCAGGCCATTCCCACCGTCGACGCGGCGTGAGGATGGCATAGCCGGCGCGCGCGCTTCCGCCAACTGCGTCGGGATTCCGGCGAACGGTACAGGCGCGGTTGCAGGCGGCGTGGCCCGGCAAGCGAAGCGCACCGCGCCGCTGCGGTACGAAGGCCTGGCGAGGCGTGGCACCTCGCCTCGCGCCTTGCGGCAGCAGGGCCGTGGCGACGGCCCGGGCCGGGTCGCACTCCAGGCACGCGGTGTGCGGCCTTGTCCGGGCTGCGTGGGAACGCCATCCCGTGTCGCCCCGGCAGGTGCCGGGGCGAGGGCGGCACTCAGCCCGCGCTGCGCGCCTTCAGCAGGGCGTAGGCCGAGCGCAGGCCCAGGGCCTCGCCGCCGGCCGGTCGGCCCGGGCGCGCGCTGTCGTTCCAGGCGTAGGTGTCCAGGTGCGCCCACGGCAGGCTCTCGGGCAGGAAGCGCTCCAGGTACAGCGCCGCGGTCACCGCGCCGGCCATGCGCGAGCCGGCATTGGCCAGGTCGGCCACGTTGCTGGCCAGGTAGCGCAGGTAGGGGCGCCACAGCGGCATGCGCCAGACCGGGTCGCGGGTATCCCGGCCGGCGGCCAGCCAGCCCTCGGCCAGGGCGTCGTCGTTGGCGAACAGCGCCGGCAGGTCCGGGCCCAGGGCGATGCGCGCCGCGCCGGTCAGGGTGGCGAAGTCCAGCACCAGCGCCGGCTGCTGCTCGGCGGCATAGGCCAGCGCGTCGCACAGGATCAGGCGGCCCTCGGCGTCGGTGTTGTCCACCTCCACGCTCACCCCCTTGCGGGTGGCAATGATCTCGCCCGGGCGCAGCGCGTTCGGGCCGACCGCGTTCTCCACTGCCGGCACCAGCACGGTCAGGCGCAGCGGCAGCCTGCGCGCCATCACCAGCCCGGCCAGGGCCAGCGCGTGCGCGGCGCCGCCCATGTCCTTCTTCATGTTGCGCATGCCGTCGGCCGGCTTCAGGTCCAGGCCGCCGGTGTCGAAGCACACGCCCTTGCCGACCAGGGCCGCGTGCGGATGCGCGGCATCGCCCCAGCGCAGCGCGATCAGGCGCGGGGCACGGTGCGAGGCGCGGCCGACCGCGTGGATCGCCGGGAAGTTCTGTGCCAGCAGTTCCTCGCCGGCGACCACCTCCAGCTGCGCGCCGTGCGCCTGCGCCAGCTCGCGGGCGATGGCCTCCAGCTGCTCCGGGCCCATGTCCTCGGTCGGGGTGTTGACCCAGTCGCGCACGCGCACGCAGGCGGCCAGCACGTCCAGCGCCTCGGCGTCGGTGGATTCCAGCAGCAGCTGCGCCGGGGCGCGGCCGCCCTGCTTGTAGCGGGCGAAGCGGTAGCTGCCCAGGCCCCAGCCCAGCTGCAGCGCGGCCAGCTGGTCGGCCGGCAGTTCGCCCTGCGGCGCCCAGGCGCCCTCGGGCAGGGCCTGCGGACCGTGGGCGTAGGCATAGGGATCCAGGCGGTCGCCCACGCCCAGCACCGCGCCGGCGATGCCATCGCTGCCCGGCAGCAGCACCGCGCTGCCGGGCGCGGCGTCGAAGGCCTGCGCCTTCAGCCACGCGGACACGCCTGCGGGCTGGGCGTCGCGCCAGGCGGCAAAGCCGGCGCGGTCGAGCAGGTACAGGGGAAGGGCAGGGGTGCCTGGGGTGGCGTAAGCGGGGTTCATGCGTAGGTTCCGGAAGTCGGCCGGCAGGCGTCGGCCAGGTGGGCGTCCAGCCAGTCGGCCAGCGCGGTCAGGGTGTCGAACTCCAGGTCCGGCTCCAGCTCCGGGTGCGACCAGGCCGCGCCGGTGCGGTTGATCCAGCAGGTGCGCAGGCCGGCGCGCGCGGCGCCGGCCACGTCCATCTCCACGTGGTCGCCCACGTGCAGCACCTCGCCGTGGCCGCAGCCCAGCCGCTGGCAGGCGGCGTGGAAGATGCTCGGGTGCGGCTTGGCGTAGCCGTGGTCGCGCGAGCCCAGCTGGAAGGCGAAGTGCTGCATCAGCCCGATCCGCTCCAGGTCGGCGTTGCCGTTGCTCACCGCCGCCACCGGCACGCGCGCGGAGATGCGCGCCAGGGCCCCGATCGCGTCGGGGTAGCACTCGACCTGGTTGCGGGCGGCGTAGAACACCTCGTAGGCCGGCTCCAGCAGGTCCATGGACGCGCCGCTGGCCTGCAGCGCCTCGGCGATGGTCAGCCGGCGCAGGGCGGAGAGGTCGTGGTGCAGGTGCGGGTTGTCGCGGAAGGAGCGCTCGCGCAGCTCGCGCATCGCCTCCACCGGGAACATCGCCGCGGTGGCCGGGCTGTGCTGGAGCATCCACTCGTGCAGGACCTGGTCGATGCGCGCGCCGATCGGGGCGAACGGCCACAGCGTGTCGTCGAGGTCGAGGGTGATGGCGCGGACGGTGAAGCTCACCGGGGCATTGTAGGCCCGGGGCCGCGGGCGTGGGCGGAACACTCCGTGAAAGGCGCTCTCCCCGGATGGGTAGCCAGACCGACGGTCATTCCAGCAGCCTGGCCCAGCCCTGCATGCCCTCGACCTGCTCCAGCACCAGCTTCACGCACACCAGCAGCGGCACCGCCAGCAGCAGGCCGACCAGGCCCCACAGCCAGCCGAACAGCATCAGCGCCAGGATCAGCACCAGCGGCGACAGCGCCATGCTGCGCCCGAGGATGATCGGGGTGACCAGCTGGCCCTCGATGGTGTGCAGCACCAGGTACAGCACCGCCGGGGTCACCGAGGCCAGGGTCTCGTCGAAGCGGATGAAGCCCACCAGCAGCATCGCGATCATGCCGATCAGCGGGCCCACGTACGGCGCGTAGTTGAGCAGCATCACCATCGTGCCCCACAGCAGCGCCTCCTGCAGCGGGAAGCGCAGCAGCACCAGGATGCCGGCGAACACCAGGCCCACCGTGGCGTTGATCAGGCTGATGGTCAGCACGTAGCGCGACACCTGGTGCTCGATCGACTGCAGGATCTCCACCGTGAACTTCTTCTGCTGCCGCCCCGGCAGCAGCGCGATCGCGTTCCGCTGCAGGTTCTCGCCGTAGACCATGAAGAAGAACGTCAGCAGGATCACCGCCAGCACCGAGGCCAGCAGGCGCGGGGTGCGGGTCAGCACCGCGTAGGGATCGTCGACCCGGGTGCGCACCACCTGCACCTTGCGGTTGGCCTCGCCGGCGGCGGCGCGGGCCATGTCCTCGGCGATGCGGTTGGCCTCGTGCATCGGCTTGGTCAGGTTCTGCAGCTCGCGGCCGATCTTGCGCGCCTCGCGCGGGGCCTGCTCGGCCCAGGCGGTGGCCGGCTCCACCAGCTGCACCGCCAGCAGGGTGGTGCCGGCCAGGCCGGCCAGCAGCACCAGCAGCGCGGCCAGGAAGCGCGGGATCCACAGCCGCCGCAGCAGCCGGATCAGCGGATTGCCGACCAGGGCGAAGAACATCGCCAGCAGGATCGGCAGGATCACCTCCTGCGCCGCCCACAGGGTGAAGCCCACCGCCAGGGTGGCCAGCACCACCAGCGAACCGGGCGCGCGCGGGCGCAGGTGCGGCAGGTGCGCGTCGATCGGTACCGGCACCGGCTCGGCGACGACCGGCGTATCGGGGGAGGGCGGATTGGAAGGCGGGGAAGACATGCGGCCTCGGGCGGCGGACGCCGGCGTGGCGTTGGGGGATGCGGATGGCGCGGCTAGCGCTCGGAGACGTCGGTGGCCGCTTCGGCCGGGGCCGGTGCGCGCGGCGCGCCTGGCGGCGGGCCGGCGTAGGTATAGGTGGGCGCCGGCTGTGGCCGCGCCCCGGCCACCGCGTCGGCGGCGGCCGCCGCGGCCTGTGCCGGGGCGGCGCTGGCCGCGAACTCCGCGGTTGCCGCGCCCTCGGCCGCGGTCTCGGCCGCTTCCTCGGCGGTGGCCGAGGCAGCGGCGGCGCGGATCGAGGCCAGCATGGTCGAGGCGGTGCCCAGCAACTGCAGCCAGCGCGCCGCGCCAATCCGTGCCAGCGGCTCGGCGCGGCCGACCAGGAACCCGGCCACCAGGCCGGCAACCACGATCCGCGGCGGGGTCCAGCCCAGCCGCCAGTGCTCGCGCAGGCGGGTGCGGCTGTCCTCGGCGCGGTCCATGCAGCGCTGCACGCGCGCCTCGGCGCGCTCCACCCGCTGGCGCAGATGCTCGAACCTCATCGCGGCGCCTCCGGGGACGCGGGCGGCGGGGCCTGCGACGGCTGCGGCGCAGGCGCGGGCTCGTCCTCGTCGTCCTCCTGGAACAGGCCCATGCGGCTCAGCTGGCGACGGGTGGCGTGCAGGCCCATGTAGTCGAAGAAGCGCGCCGTGCGCCAGGCGGCCAGCGCGCATACGCCGATGTTGAACAGGGCAGCGATCGACAGCGCGCTGAGCCAGGACAGCCCCAGGCGCTGCATCAGTGCCACCGCCGCGGCGGTGGCCAGCAGCCAGGCCGAGGCCCCGAACACCACCGCCACGCCGGTCCAGGCCAGGGCCCGGCCCATGGCCGAGCGGGCCATGGCGATATCGGCCGACAGCAGCGCGCGCAGGGCGCGCAGCGAATCGGCGGTGGCGCCCAGCGCCTCGCGTCCGGCGTCACCGACCTGGCGGATCGTCTCGTCCAGCGGCGGCGGTGCGCCGGCCTGCGGGCCGGCGTCCCCGGTGTGCTCCCCTTCGCCCACGGCCGTGCGTCAGCGGTCGCGGCGGCTCAGCGCGGCCACCAGCCAGCCGGCGGCGAAGGCCACGCCGAAGGAGGCCAGCGGGCGCTCGCGGATCAGTTCGGCGGCGCTGTCCAGCAGGTCGCGGCCCTTGTCGAGCAGGGCGTCGACCTGCTCGCGCGCGGCCTCGCCGCCCAGCTCGGCGGCGGCCAGCCCCGACAGCGCGGTATCGGCCAGCTCGGCTTTGACGTTGGCCTTGCCCAGGCGCAGCTCGTCGCCGGCGGCGGTGGCGGCGCCACGCAGCGCCTCGCCGGCGGCACCGGCGGCCGACTTCAGGTGGGCACCGGCCTCGCTGAGGTTTTCCTTGATGTTCTCGCTCGGGTTCGGGCTCATCTGCGTTCTCCTGGATGGGGATGCCGGGACGGCATGGGCGCGGCCATCTGACCACGCCCGCGGTGTAGGGTCCGTTACGGCTGGCGCTTACTGCAGCACCAGCCGCCCGCGCACGTTACCGCGCTCGATCAGCAGCACCAACTGCCGCGGCGTGTCGGCCAGGCTCGAGCGCAGCGAGGACAGGTCCGAGACCTGGCCGGCGCTGGTGGCGGTGATGATGTCGCCCGGGCGCAGGCCGTTGGCCTCGGCGCGGCTGCCGCTGGCCACCCGCTCCACCAGCACGCCCTGGCCGCGCGCCTGGCGCAGCGGCTCCGGCAGCTCGGCCAGGGTGGCGCCGGCCAGGCGCGGGTCGACCGCGTCGCCGGCCAGGCTGCGCGGCTGCTCGCGCAGGGTCGCGCGCAGCTCCAGGGTGCGGCCGTCGCGCAGCACCCGCAGCGGCACCTGCGAGCCCACCGGCTGCAGGCCCTCGAAGTTGTGCAGCGCCATCGGGCTGGTGATGCGCTGGCCACCGGCCTCCACGATCACGTCGCCCGGGCGCAGGCCCGCGGCGGCGGCGCCGGAGTTGGCGTGCACCCGCGCCACCAGCGCGCCCTGCTGGTTTTCCGGCAGGCCCAGGCTGCGCGCCAGGCGCGCGTCCAGCGGCTGGGTGTCCACGCCCAGGGTGCCGCGGCGCACCTCGCCGGTGGTCACCAGCTGCTGCACCACGTCGCGCGCCAGGTTGGAGGGGATGGCCAGGCCCAGGCCGATGTTGCCGGCCATCGAGCCGCGCGGGTTGAGCGAGGCGGTGTTGATGCCGACCAGCTCGCCGCGCAGGTTGACCAGGGCGCCGCCGGAGTTGCCCGGGTTGATCGAGGCGTCGGTCTGGATGAAGTTCTGGTAGCCCAGGCCGCGGATGCCGCTGCGGCCCACCGCCGAGACGATGCCGGAGGTGACCGTCTGGCTCAGGCCGAACGGGTTGCCGATGGCGACCACGAAGTCGCCCACCTGCAGCTTGCTGCTGTCGCCCAGCGGCAGCTCGGTCAGCTTCTCGGCCGGGATCCGGATCAGGGCCACGTCGGTGTCCGCGTCCGAGCCGAGGAACTCGGCGGTGAAGGTGCGGCCGTCGGCCAGCGACACCGACACGTCGTCGGCGCCCTCGATCACGTGGTGGTTGGTCAGCACGTAGCCGCGGCCGGCGTCGATGATCACGCCCGAGCCCAGCGACTCGTCGATCCGCTCCTGCGGCACCTGCGGGAACATGCGCCGGAAGAACGGGTCGTCGAAGAACGGGTTGCGCACCCGCACCCGGGTCTTGGTGTGGATGCTGACCACCGCCGGCAGCACCCGCTGCAGCATCGGCGCCAGCGAGGGCAGCTGCTGCCCGTCCACCGCCACCGGCAGGGCGGCGGCCATGGGCACGCTGGCGGTCGGCGCCGGCGCGGCCGGCACCGGGGCGGGGCTGGCGTGGGCGCGGTTGTCCAGGGCTTCGCGCACGGCGGTGGCGGCAAAGCCCCCGAAGGCGGCGGCAGCGGTCAGGGCGATGAGCGAGGTCGCGCGGCGCATGCAGGTTCCTGGCTGGCGTGGATGGGAACGCCGCCACCATGGGGGCGGCAGGGCACGTCATCAAGCTGAACGAGTGTCGCCCCGGGGCGCTAAACCGGCGGTGAAACCCCTCTTGACCTGCGCATTCCATCTGTTCCGTACGCCCCCGCCCGGAAGCCCGCTCCCGCCGTTGCTGCGTTTGTCGAATCGCGGTTGACACTGCCCGCCGCCCGGGCTTAGCTTGGCCGCCTGTCGAGCCACTAGATATAGCGGTCGAACACAACGCTGGCCCCAGTGATTGGTGGTTTAGGTGAATAGCCAACACTGCGGGCCCAACGCCGGAGCGGCGAGCGGATGGGACAGGAAATTGCGTACGGAAGCGGCCGCGCAGGCCGCGACAAACCCGGCGCCTGACTCCGGCAGGCGGCGCGTCTTCGCGTCGCCACGGCGTGCCCTTCTCGTTCCCACCCCGGCCCCCAACTGGATTACGGTGCGGAAGGAGATCCCAACAGCATGAGTACGGTGCGCCTCGAAGTGGTCAATACGGACAAACCCGTCGCGGAGATCCCGCTGCAGCCGGCTTCCCAGGACATCTGGGACAAGAAGTACCGCCTGAAGACCAAGCAGGGGGTGCCGCTGGACGCCGATGTCGACGGCACCTACCAGCGCGTGGCCCGGGCCCTGGCCGATGCCGAGCAGACCGAAGAGAAGCGCACCTACTGGTACGAGCGTTTCCTGTGGGCGCTGCGCCGCGGCGCGATCCCGGCCGGCCGCATCACCTCCAACGCCGGCGCGCAGGAGCACAAGCCGGCCACCAGCACCATCAACTGCACCGTCTCCGGCACCATCGGCGACTCGATGGACGGCATCCTGCAGAAGGTCCACGAGGCCGGCCTGACCCTGAAGGCCGGCTGCGGCATCGGCTACGAGTTCTCGACCCTGCGCCCGCGCGGCGCGTTCGTGGCCGGCGCCGGCGCCTACACCTCCGGCCCGATGTCCTTCATGGATATCTTCGACAAGATGTGCTTCACCGTCTCGTCGGCCGGCGGCCGCCGCGGCGCGCAGATGGGCACCTTCGACGTCTCCCACCCGGACGTTAAGGACTTCATCCGCGCCAAGCGCGAGGACGGGCGCCTGCGCCAGTTCAACCTCTCGCTGCTGGTCACCGACGGCTTCATGCAGGCGGTGGAGAACGACGCCGACTGGCCGCTGGTGTTCCCGGTCAACCGCAAGGAAGAGGCCGACCTGGACCTCTCCAACCCCGAGCAGGTGGTCTGGCGCGACTGGCCGGCCCACGACGACGCCTACATCGTGCGCGACGACGGCATGGTCGCCTGCCGCGTCTACGGCCACATCAAGGCGCGGCACCTGTGGGACATGATCATGGTCTCGACGTACGACTACGCCGAGCCGGGCTTCATCCTGATCGACCGCGTCAACGAGATGAACAACAACTGGTGGTGCGAGAACATCCGCGCCACCAACCCCTGCGGCGAGCAGCCGCTGCCGCCGTACGGCGCCTGCCTGCTGGGCTCGGTCAACCTGACCAAGTTCGTGCGCGACCCCTTCACCGACAAGGCCTCCTTCGACTGGGAGGAGTACAAGGAAGTGGTGCGCGTGTTCACCCGCATGCTGGACAACGTGGTCGAGGTCAACGGCCTGCCGCTGGAGCAGCAGCGCCAGGAGATCCTGCGCAAGCGCCGCCACGGCATGGGCTTCCTGGGCCTGGGCTCGACCCTGACCATGCTCAAGATGAAGTACGGCTCGGCCGAGAGCTTGGAGTTCACCGAGCAGGTGGCCCGGGAGATGGCCGTGGCCGGCTGGGAAGTGGGCCTGTCGCTGGCCAAGGAGAAGGGCCCGGCCCCGATCATGGACGAGACCTTCACCGTGACCCCGCAGATGCTGCGCCAGCGCCCGGAGATGGCGAAGGACGGCTGGCGCGTGGGCCAGGAGATCGAAGGCAAGGTGCTGCACGCCCGCTACAGCCGCTACATGCAGCGCATCGCCACCGTGGCCCCGGAGCTGGTGGACGAGCTGGCCGAGGTCGGCGCCCGCTTCACCCACCACAGCTCCATCGCCCCGACCGGCACCATCTCCCTGTCGCTGGCCAACAACGCCTCCAACGGCATCGAGCCCTCGTTCGCGCACCACTACAGCCGCAACGTGATCCGCGAGGGCAAGAAGAGCAAGGAGAAGGTGGACGTCTACAGCTACGAACTGCTGGCCTACCGCCACTTCGTCAACCCCAAGGCGATGCCGTTCTCCGACGACCCGGAGGCGAAGCTGCCGGACTACTTCATCTCCGCCGACGACATCTCGCCGAAGGAGCACGTGGACGTGCAGGCCGCCGCCCAGAAGTGGGTGGACAGCTCCATCTCCAAGACCGCCAACGTCCCCACCGACTACCCGTACGAGCAGTTCAAGGACATCTACCTGTACGCGTACAAGCAGGGGCTGAAGGGCTGCACCACCTTCCGCTTCAACCCGGCCGCCTTCCAGGGCGTGCTGGTCAAGGAGAAGGACCTGGAGAACACCCTGTACCGCTTCGAGCTGGAGGACGGCTCGGTGGTCGAGGTCAAGGGCAACGAGGAGATCGAGTACGACGGCGAGACCCACACCGCCGCCAACCTGTTCGACGCCCTCAAGGAAGGGTATTACGGCAAGTTCTGACCGGAGGGCGGCGCGGGCCCGCAAGCCCGCGGCCCGTCCCGAGGTCCCCGGCCGGGGCGCGCGCTTTCCGGGCGCCCGCCCCGGCTTCCTGCGGTAAACGGCGCCCGGAGCCAGTGAGAGTGTCCCGATGACCACATCCAGCGAGCCCAAGGAGGGCCCCATGAGCAACAGCAATGGTGTGACGGCGACCCTGACCGAGGACGCCGTCCATCCCGCCACCAGCAACGACACCGCGACCCCCGTCGCCGAGGCGCAGGCCGCCGGCGAGGCCCAGGCTCCGGAGGCGCTGACCGCCGCCGAAGCCCCGGCCGCGCCGGCGCCGGCCCCCGAAGCCGAGGCCGAACCCGCCGCCGAGCCGGTGGTCGCCAAGGTGAAGAAGGCCGCGGCCCGCACCCGCGCCAAGGTCGCCGGGAAGGCCGCCACCGTGGCGAAGAAGGCGAAGGAAAAGGCCGCCACGGTCGCGAAGAAGGCCAGCACCGCGGCCAGGAAGGCCACCGCCGCCGCGAAGAAGGCCAAGGCCACCGCCGACAAGGCCCGCGGCACGGCGAAGAAGGCGGCCAAGAAGGCCGTGGCCAAGGCCCGCACCAGGCTGCAGGCGGCCAAGGCCAACGCCGCCGCCGAGGCGAGCACCGCCCGCAGCCGCATCGCCGCGCGCGCTGCCACCCGCAAGACCGCCGCCAAGAAGGCCGCAGCCAAGAAGGTGGCCGTCGGCCGCAAGGTCGTCGCCGCGAAGAAGGCCGCCGCCGCAAAGAAGGCGGTGAAGAAGGCGGCCAAGGCCGCGAAGAAGGTGGCGAAGAAGCCCGCGGCGAAGAAGGCCGTCGCCAGGAAGACCGTCGCCAAGAAGACCGTTGCAAGGAAGGCGGTCGCGAAGAAGGCCGTCGCCCGCAAGACCGTGGCGAAGAAGGCCCCGGCCCACAAGGCCGCCGCCCGCCGTACCCGCTGAAAACCCCTGCAAGGCTCCTCCCGCCCCGGCGGGAGGAGCCGCGGCCCCGCCGCCCCGTATCCATAACCAGAAGAACCGACCAGAAAGAGGATCCAGCCCCATGGCCGTGAAGATCGACAGGAAAATCAAGGGCTACTCCGTCGTCACCCCGGAGGACAAGGCGCGCGAGACCGCCGCGCCGGCGCCCGTCGTCGCCGATCGCGAAGCGGCCAGCGAGCCGAAGGACAACGTCATCCAGATGCACGAGCGCATCGAGCGCCCGGACGTCCTGATCGGCAGCACCTACAAGATCAAGTCGCCGCTGGTGGAGCACGCCATGTACGTGACCATCAACGACATCGTGCTCAACGCCGGCACCGAGCACGAGCTGCGCCGCCCGTTCGAGGTGTTCATCAACTCCAAGTCGATGGACCACTTCCAGTGGATCGTGGCCCTGACCCGCATCATGTCCGCCGTGTTCCGCAAGGGCGGCGACGTGACCTTCCTGGTGGAGGAGATGAAGGCCGTGTTCGACCCGCGCGGCGGCTACTTCAAGGCCGGCGGCGTGTACATGCCCTCCCTGGTGGCCGAGATCGGCGCCGTGGTCGAGGAGCACATGAAGTCCATCGGCCTGATCCACGACCCGGAGATGAGCGCCCACCAGAAGGCCCTGATCGCCGAGAAGCGCAAGCAGTACGAAGAGCGCGCCAAGGGCGCCAGCGCCGCCGTCAACGGCACCGCCGCCGCCCGCGAGGAAGACGTCGCCGTGACCGGCGAAGGCACCAGCTTCCCGCCCAGCGCCACCATGTGCCACAAGTGCAGCACCAAGGCGCTGGTGATCATGGACGGCTGCGCGACCTGCTTGAACTGCGGGTATAGCAAGTGCGGGTGAGGGTTTGCGACATCGTTGAGTGAGACCAAGGGGCCAGTTGTTCAGAAGTGAACCTGGCCCTTTTCTTGGAGTCTCGCGAGGAGGTCCAGTGCGGGATCGTGTGATCTATATCGATGAATCAGGGGATGAAAACCTCAACATCGGCAGGGGCGCCTCCGAGTTCTACGTTCTAGCGGCAGTAATGGTTGCCGGAAATCATGCCGAGGCCTTCATCAATAAGGCATCTGAACTACGTTGTAGGTACTTCCAGAGAGGCGAGATTAAGTCCTCTAAGGTAGGCGGGAACCTGGAGCGCCGCTTGAAAATTCTTGCGTACGCGCAAGAGCACCTGCCTCCCTTCTCAGTTATCGCATACCGCGTTCGCAAGTCGCTTATCGGCTCTAGCAGCGGTCTGAGATTCCCGAAGTCCTTCATCAAATATTTCGCTGATGACTTTTGCAGATATCTGCCAGCGTCAGGGGGCAGCGAAGTCTATTTCGACGAGAAAGGAAGAAGGGAATTCAAAGCAAGCTTTGTTAGCTATCTGTATGCGCGTTTCAAGGAGGATGACCTGTTCCCTCGTAGGAAATTTGAGGTGCTTGATAGCGCGACTTGCTTGGGGATACAGGTTGCTGACTTGTATGCTGGTTCAATAGCGAAACTTACCGATGAGAGTGACGTCGCAAGTCGAGAACGACTTTACGCCGTACTTAGCCAAGTGTGCTGTACCTGGGATTGGCCCAAATATCTCCTCTGGGGTGCTGGAGGGGCATTGGCTCCTGATGAGAAAATCGATTGCCTCATTAGGCAGGAGGCCCTGCAGCGCGCCATAAGATACATCGAAGCGCATCAGGACGGTCCAGAAGATCTCCTTCTTAGGTGTGAGTTCCTGAAAGCCCTAATAGAGCACTCTATGGTTGCTCCGGGTGATTATCTTAGGGCAGATATCATTGAAGGAAAGCTTAATCGTGTGGCGGATAGGCCCCTCGGTGCGCATGCGCTAAGAAGCAAAATTGTTGGTCCGCTTCGCGACGATGGTGTACTTGTTAGCAGTAAAGCATCTGGTCCCGGTCCGGGTTATAAGCTTCCTGCATCAATGAGGGATGTGGAGAGCTACATCGAATTAACTGATGCGCAAGTAGTGCCTGCTCTAAGGCGTGTTAAGAGTGCGGCGCAGATTGTTAGAGCGGCGACTTATGGCGAAACAAACCTTCTGGCGCAGGACAGATTCAAGTGCATCCGAAGTCTAACGGACTTAATCTAGCAAGTAGTTACAGATAACAGGGTCGGGTTCACTTCGCTACAGCGAGTTCGCGCGTTGTCCCCGACACTGGGTAACTCAACCTGACCCTGTTCCGCTCCAATAATGAAGAAGGGGCCCTTACAGGGCCCTCTTCTTTATAGCCAGTTTGAGAAGTCGATAAGCGTTTGTGGGTCGGCGGCGTGTGTGATTCCTCCTGCTAGAGCTTGGGTCGCAAAATGCGCTCGTGCTGCATTCGACTTCGGAATTCCGAGGTGGGCTTCAATAGATCCGCCGGGCCAAACCCAAATATTCTCTGCCTTGAGTAGATTGTGAATATTTCGACATTCATTAGGGAGGGCGGTGGCCAGGGCGGCGTATGCTTGTTCTGGTCTAAAGCTGCCTCCCTTTTTGGGGAGATTTTGGTCATCGAGGCTAAAGCCAAGCGTGGGACCGCTTGCGACGAACCATTGAAGGCATGCTTGTAAATTTGGGTCGGTAGGTGTAACTAACCCTAGGGATGGCGCGATCTTGAAGACGAAATCGAGATCCAATACAACCTTCGGTGAGTAGCCAAGGTTTTTGAAGAGATTGGCGATCTCAATGGATCCTCCGCTTCCTCCTGATTCGATAAGTGCGGCGCTAATCTGGCTGATACGCTTTCCGGTCGCTCCAAAATAGATAGCAGGGATCAGTTGGCGCTCAGTCTTTCCCTCGACAATTATTGGCCTCTCTGAGAATAGCCACTGAGAGCTGTGGCTTAAGGAGTAGATGACGTCCGTTTGGTGTTGGCGGTTGTTTAGGTCGTTTAGTGCACTGGCTACCTTCTGGCGATACGTAGTTCCGTGCTGCGGGCACTTCCAGAAGACAGCCGTCTCCGCAGCGTCATCTACACCAACCATCATGGGTGAGTGCGTTGAGAAGAATATCTGGAAGTCGCTGCTGGATAGCTGTTTCAGGGCTGCGGAAACGGAGCAGATAGCTTGTGGGTGTAGATATAGCTCGGGTTCGTCTATCAGGATGACTGTGTTGCTTCCGGAACGTCCGGCTTGCCCTGCATACTGGGCAAGAAGCTGGATCAGTGCCATTTGGACGGTCCGCTGGGTGCCATGGCCGAAATCAGCGAAGGGGCGTGACGGATTTCCGCCCTCAGACAACTTTATCGTGGTTGTTTTTATTATTTCATCTAGGCTTGGAGGGGGGATGTCGATTTGAATGCTTATTCCAGAGAAGAGCGACGCCAGGCTTTGGGTTGCACTGGATTCCAGCTGCGTTATTTCGGCAACCCGAGTCGCTCCATTGAGGTGAGCCCCTAGTGCCGCCAACGAACTGTCCACCGTCTGCATAGCAGCCTGATTGTTCGTGCGAGCCAGCTCGAACGCATACTTGATGAGCAGGCCAATCGTGTTCTTGGCCGCAAACTTTCCGACGTCGTCGCTGGCATCGTCCATGGCCTTTACATAGACGGGCTCAGGTAGCATCGTGCCAAGAGCATTGTCGATGCCTGTCGGATTGGCTTTCCATGCTCCGGTTGCGTCTAGAACTTCAAGCTTCACAGCTGAAGCTGTCGTTCCTGGAGTGGCCTGAAATCGACGAAAGGTCAGTCGGTCGTTATGTACGAAGGGCTGTATCTGCTGCTGCTGATTCAAAGGGAGCAAATGGATTGCGCTTGAAACATGGTCCACGGTGCCCTCGACCCATAGTTCCTTGTTTGGTTCGTGGAACCACGTTTCATTTAGCGCTGACTTCTTCAGAAGCCAATGGATTGCTCTGAGAAAGTTGGACTTGCCTGCGTTGTTGTAACCGACAACAGGGTTATATCTTCCGAGGTCGATCTCCAGGTTTTTAATCGACTTGAAGTTGCAAATTTTTACGTGTGATAGATGCATGTCCCTCCCTCCCTACTCGGCTTGTGCCCCATTACTTCGTCATAGCTGCCTGCACCTTTCAAGGATGGATAACGGGGTCAGATTCACTTCGATGCAGCGAGTTCGCGCGCTGTCCCCGACTGGATAACTCAGCCTGACCCTGTTCCGCCCCGGAATGCCCGTACGTGCTGGCTACAATCGCACCATCGCGGCCACGGCGCCGCCGCCCCGGGAAAGGGCTGATGGCAACGGATTCGGTGTGGAAGTGGGCGTTCCTGCTGGCGCTGCTGCTGGTGGTTGCCGGCGTGGCGTTGCTCCGGCATCGTTCGGGCTGCCCGTTCCGCATCGGGCAGGTGCTGGGAAGCGCACTGATCTTCGGGCTGTTGGGTCCCCCGCTGGGCGGGCTGATGCTGGGCTTTGGTGTGCTGGTGATCGAATCCGGTTCCCGGGGAATCGGGCTGCTGCTCTTCCTGATGCTCGCCTCCTACCTGCTGGGTCTGGTCCCGGCGGTAGCGGGTGGCCTCTGCGCGGGGTTGCTGAGGCCGCTGATCGGCGGCTGGCCGCGCGTAGTAGTGGTGGCCTGGTTGTGCGCACTCACCAGCACGCTGTTCGGCCTGGCGATCTTCGGGCTCAAGGGCACGCCGCTGCTGCTGCTACTGGGCGGGCTGTCGGGACTAGTGCTGGAGGCCGCCTGGCTGGCTGGGCAGTGTCTGCGCGCCTGGCGCGACGGCAAATCGGAACCCGTCGCCGGCTGAGCGACGAAAACCGGGGTCAGAGTGCAGTTTTGGGGATTTTCTGACAGAGCGGTGAGTCGCCGCTGCGTCGGTGCCGAGGGACAAGTGCGTAACCCGGGTCACAGCGCACGTGCCTCGCTGGATTGAATGCCGGGCGCATGCGCTCCGAGGCCTTGCCTGACCGGTACTTGCGAATGGCTGGCGCTTCCGGGCTAGGCTAGTGGCATGGGTGAGGCGCGGCTTCGACAGCGCCTGGGGAGTATCGCGGGAGGATCGGATGGAGCGGCAGGAGCCTACATTCGGCAGTGACTTAAGCGAGGTGGGGGATCGGCAGGTCAGCTATGGACCTCCGCGTCGTCCTGCATCAAGGTCGACTGACCAGCTGCCATGGAAGATTGGGGTGGCGGTGGGCGTGGGGGTACTGGTGGCACTGCTCCTGTTCAACGCGTACGAGCGTTACCAGGCACGCAGGGATGCCCAGGAGGCGATCCAGGTCTTCTCCAAGGAGATACAGAAGCTGGAGCGAGAGTTGGCTGCGGCGCGGCCCTCGACGCCTGTTCGCACGATCAAGCCTGTTCCACCGGGTTATCGCTGTTCTGGTGGTGCCCTGCTGTATCGGGAAGGAAACACGTGGCTGCAGATCACCGCCCGCTCCAATCACGTCTATTGTCCGCACGGAGGCACCGTGGCGGACTGTTATCAGGTGACGCCGCAGAGCGTTGGATGCCGGTAGAGGGCTACTAACGGGGTCAGGTTCACTTCTGACGGTTTCGTGGCTCGGGTGTGCGAAGCGCAGCCGGGGGATTGAGTCGCCTCGTGGCCGAGGTCCCGGATGCGCCCTTCGGGCTTATCCGGGCTACGAGCACGTCGCGTTGAGCGCCGTGGGGCGCCGGCCCTAGTCGGCTTCGGCCGCCGCCTCGCGGCCTTGCTGGCGGATCAGCGCTTCCTCGCGGGCATCGTTGATGGCGTGGCGTACGCCGTCGATGTCGGGGATGGATTCGTCATGCTCGAAGTGGCCGGTCAGTTCGGTGTCCGGGTGCAGGTCGCCGGCCTCGAACAGGGCCCACATCTCCTCGCCGTACCAGGTGTCCAGCAGCTCGGGAGCCGAGGTGCCGAGATACGCGGTGATGTTGTTGACGTCGCGCAGCAGCATGGTACGGGCGGCGTTGTTGCCGGCGGCGCTGACCACCTGGGGAAAGTCGATCACCACCGGGCCATCGGCGCCGACCAGCACGTTGTAGGGCGAGAGGTCGCCGTGGACCAGGCCGGTGCAGAGCATCTTCACGATCTGCCGCACCAGGAAGCGGTGGTAGTCGCGCGCCTGCTCGGCTAAGAGCGCGACCTCGTCCAGGCGCGGGGCGGAACTGCCCTCGGCATCGGCGACCAGCTCCATCACCAGCACGCCGTGGACGTAGCCATGCGGCTCGGGCACGCGCACGCCGGCGTCGCGCAACTGGTACAGCGCATCGACCTCGGTGTTCTTCCAGGCCGTTTCCTGCTGCTTGCGCCCGTACTTCGTGGCCTTGCCGATCGCGCGGGCCTCGCGGCTGCCGCGGACCTTGCGGCCTTCCTGGTACTGTACGCGCTGCTGGAAGCTGCGCTGGGCCATGTCCTTGTAGACCTTGGCGCAGCGGATCTCGTCGCCTGCGCGGACCACGTACACCGAGGCCTCCTTGCCGCTCTTGAGCGGGCGCAGCACGGCGTCGATCACGCCGTCGTCGATCAGCGCCTGCAGTCCGGCGGGAGTTTTCATGGCACCTCGTGGGGAGTGGTCGGGCGAGGGCCGGGGACCGGCGCCGGCGCGCCGGGGAGCGCGAACGATACACTGCGCGCCCCCGACCCCCATTGCGTGCCGTTCATGTCCAACCCGATCCGACTGGCCCGACGCGTGGCCGAACTGGCCCGATGCTCGCGCAGCGAGGCCGAGCAGTACATCGAGGGTGGCTGGGTGAAGGTCGACGGCCAGGTGGTGGAACTGCCCGGCCACATGGTCACCGACGAGGTGGTGGAGATCGTCCCCGGCGCCCGTCCGCAGCCGATCGAGCCGGCGACCTTCCTGCTGCACAAGCCGGCCGGCGTGGACCTGCACGCCGCGGCCGGCGCGATCGCCGATCTGGTGCCCCCGGCCAACCGCTGGGATGGCGACACCACCGGCATCCGCATGCTGCGCAGGAACTTCCAGCGGCTGGCCTCGCTGGTGCCGCTGGAGCCGGAGGCCAGCGGCCTGGTGGTGCTGAGCCAGGACGGTCGCGTGCGCCGCCGGCTGGTGGAGGATTTCGCCACCATCGAGCAGGAGTTCGTTGTAGAGGTCGAAGGCTCGCTGGAACCCTGGGGCCTGTCCCGCCTCAGCCACGGTCTGTGCTACGAGGGCCGCCCGCTGCCGCCGTGCAAGGTGAGCTGGCAGAACGAGACCCGCCTGCGCTTCGCGATCAAGGGCCCGCGCGCCGGCCAGCTGCGCGACATGTGCGCCCAGGTCGGTCTGCAGGTGATCTCGATCCGCCGCCTGCGCATCGGCCGCATCGCCCTGGCCAAGATGCCCGTCGGCGCCTGGCGCTACCTCCCCACCTCCGCCCGCTTCTAAAACAGGGGTCAGAGTCCACTTTTAGGGGTTTTCCGACAGCGGTCGTTGCGTAGCCCGGATAAGCGAAGCGTATCCGGGGGGCGCAGGCGAGCAACCGCATGCGGATCCTGCGCCGCCACCACTCCCCGGATGCGGCCTGCGGCCTTATCCGGGCTACTCGCTGGACGGAGCAGGCGAGGAACCTCTGACACGGCATTATCCGTTTAGGGTCTTCACCTGCCGGTCATGCGATACCCTTCGACGTCCCCCCGGTTTTGAGTAGCGCCGCGATCTGGAGTCCAATCCCCAACAACAAGGAGATTGGACGTGAAGAAGCGTTTTACCGAAGAACAGATCATCGGCTTCCTGCGTGAGGCCGAGGCC
>Ga0180223_1000439_pt1 | contig 54440 bp, 58 predicted proteins | sample eDN5th30CKraftOP_FD_151337 | JGI IMG/M metagenome (GOLD analysis project Ga0180223, IMG submission 151337) | Enriched Organic Plus compost microbial communities from Emeryville, California, USA - eDNA 5th pass 30_C Kraft OP (version 2) (version 2) ... | reverse complement strand
TAGACCTCCTGCGGGCAGTCGCCCCAGCGCCCGCCACTCTTGAGCGCATGGACGATCCCGGAGAGCACCCGTCGATCATCGACACGCTTCACGCCCCGGACGTCACTCGGCAGCAGCGGTGCGACCCGAGCCCATTGCGCATCCGAAAACCAAAAGAAATCGGCCATTCATCACGCCTCCTCGCCGAAAACCGATGAATCACATCCTAGGCGCTCTGGGAAGCCCATTTATGGGTCCGCACCCTAAGCATCACCTCTTGTCCCGGCGTAAAGTGAGACGGTTAACGCTATCTTCAGCACGATCATGCCAATGGATCAGATCAGCGATCCGGCGCAAGAATTTGCAAAAGAGAGAATATTTCCACCAGCCGTTGCTCCGCCGCGCATTGGCTGCTAACCATTCACATTCCGATAAGTGTGGCCAGATAAAGCGATACCTTCGGGGCCAATTTTTTGCACGCATCGGCGCGCTTTTCCAGCGACGCCGATGTTCGAACAGGTTGACGCTGCATGAGGCATGTTTTCCATTCCCCGCTGAACCCGGCAACGGGCGATGCGGCGCGGATGGACCGGTCCGGCATAATGCCCGGCCATGCCGATGCAGCAGACGCACATAATTTCCTTCAAAACCGGACGATGCAGCAATCCGCGCCGCTGGCGACGCCCATGCTGCCGTCCCTTCACTATCGCGTGGCGACCCGGCCCTCAGCCGCAGGCCGCCGACGCCGGAGACTCATAAATGACAATGCGTATGCTGATCGATGCGCGCCACCGGGAAGAAACCCGGGTCGCGGTCGTCAAGGGAAACCGGATCGAGGAGTTTGACTTCGAATCCGCCGAGCACAAGCAGCTCAAGGGCAATATCTATCTCGCCAAAGTCACCCGCGTAGAGCCCTCGCTCCAGGCGGCGTTCGTGGATTATGGCGGCAACCGCCATGGCTTCCTCGCCTTTTCGGAAATCCATCCTGACTATTACCAGATCCCGCGCGAAGACCGCGAGGCACTGCTGCGCGAGGAACGCGCCCATGCGGAGGAAGAGGCCGCGCTGCGCGCCGAGGTCGATGACGATGAAGAGGGGCTGACCGGCGAAGACGGCGTGGAGGTCATCGTCGCTACCCATCATGAAGATGATGAAGGCGGCGAGGATGCCGAAACCGACGAAGGCGGCGACAAGCCTGCGCGCCGTGGGCGCGGCAGGGGCCGGGGCGGCGACGAGGCCGCCGACGAGCTGCGCCGCAAGCGCATGGCGCTGCGCCGCCGCTACAAGATCCAGGACGTCATCAAACGCCGCCAGGTACTGCTGGTGCAGGTCGTCAAGGAGGAGCGCGGCAACAAGGGCGCGGCGCTGACCACCTATCTGAGCCTTGCGGGCCGCTATTGCGTGCTGATGCCCAACACCAGCCATGGCGGCGGCATTTCGCGCAAAATTTCCAATGCCGCAGACCGCAAGCGGCTCAAGACGATCATCGCCGACATGGCGCTGCCCTCCACCATGGGCTGCATCGTCCGCACCGCAGGCCTTCAGCGCACCAAGACGGAGATCAAGCGCGACTTCGATTATCTGGCGCGCCTGTGGGACGAAATTCGCGAAAATACGCTGAATTCCGCCGCACCCGCATTGATCCACAATGATAGCGACCTCATCAAACGAGCGATCCGCGATATCTACAACAAGGATATCGAAGAAGTCATCGTCGAGGGCGAGCATGGCTATAAGGCCGCCAAGGATTTCATGAAGCTGCTGATGCCCAGCCATGCCCGGCGGGTGAAGCAATATGCCGATGCCGTGTCGCTGTTCCAGCGGGCCAGTGTCGAAGACCAGCTCGCAGCCATGTATAATCCGGTCGTGCAACTCAAGTCCGGCGGCTATCTGGTCATCAACCCGACCGAGGCGTTGGTGTCGATCGACATCAACTCGGGCCGTTCGACCCGCGAGCATGGCATCGAGCAGACCGCCGTCGCCACCAATCTGGAAGCGGCGCGGGAAATCGCGCGGCAGCTTCGCCTGCGCGACATGGCTGGCCTGGTCGTTATCGACTTCATCGACATGGAGATGAACTCCAACATTCGCAAGGTCGAGAAGGCGATGAAGGAGGCGTTGAAGGACGATCGCGCCCGCATCCAGGTCGGCCGCATCTCGGGCTTTGGCTTGATGGAGATGAGCCGCCAGCGGCTACGCACCGGCGTGCTGGAAGCATCGACCCGCCAATGCCCGCATTGCGAAGGCACCGGGCTGGTGCGGACCGCTTCGTCGGCGGGGCTTTCCGCGCTGCGTATGCTGGAAGAGGAAGCGGCGCGCGGTCGCGGCAGCATCGTCACGCTGCGCGCAAGCCAGGAAGCGGCCTTCTACGTCCTCAACAACAAGCGGCGTGAACTCGATGAGATCGAGCAGCGCTATGGCGTCACCATCGTCATCCTGCCCGATGGCGAAGTGGAAGGCGCGCGCATGTCGGTGGAGGCCAGCGGCCCCCGTCCCGAGCGCGTCGTGAGCTATGCGCCGCTCGCCGAAGAGGAAGATGACCTCGACGTGATCGAGGAGGAGGAAGAAGAATCCGAGGAGGAAGAAACTTCCTCCGAGCGTGAGGAACGCGGCGAGGAACGCGAAGGCGGCCGTCGCCGTCGTCGCCGTCGTCGTCGCCGGGGTGGTCCGCGCGACGAACAGGATAGCCAGGCCGCTGCCGATGGGAGCGAAGAAGCGGAAGGCGAAGCGGACGTGGATGCCGACGCTGACGAAGACATTGCCGAAGCAGCCGCAGGCGAAGGAGCCGACGAAGGCGAAGCGGGCCGCAAGCGTGGCCGCCGTGGTCGCCGGGGCGGTCGTCGTCGGCGCGAGGCTGGCGAAGCGGAGGCTGCTGACGCTGCGAGCGAAACCGCCGAAGCGGTGGAACCAGTCGAAAATGCCCCCGAAGCGGAACCTGTGGTTGCGTCGGATGCGGCAGCCGCTGTAGAGTCCGTCGCGGAGGAAGCGCCCAAGACACGCCGCCGTCCCCGCGCTCGCAAGGTGAAGGAAGCCGTAGCTGAACCGGCTGCGACGGAAAATGCCGAGCCGGTCGCGCAAGCGCCTGTCGAGGAGCCTGTCACCGAAGCGGCTCCGGCCAAGCCGAAGCGCACCCGCCGCAAGAAGCCTGCCGCGAGCGATGCCGAAACGGCTGATACCGTGATCGTGGCGGAAGCCCCTGCGGTGGAGACAGAAGCCGAAGCAAAGCCCAAGCCCAAGCGCACCCGCCGCAAGAAGGCGGATGCCGCCGTCGAGGAAATCGCTGCCGAGGTTGCGCCGGAAACGGCTGCAGAAGTGATCGAACCGATTGCCGCGCAAGCAGCGCCCGAAACGGTGGCGGCTTCGGTCGAGGGCGCGGAAACCGCCGAAGGGGAAGAGGAAAACGGCTCGCCCCGGCGCGGTTGGTGGCAGCGCACCTTCGGCCAATAAGCTCTATTGCCTGGTTTGAACAACGCCGCCCTGTGCCCGGCCCACGCCGGAACGGGGCGGCGTTTCCATTTGTTCAAAGCGCGGCTTCATTGTGTATTCAGCGGCGCCATGGCAGAGTGACGCCGATGCCTGCCTCCCTTGCCCTCACCCGGTCGCGCATCATGACGGGCCGATGCCTTCGCTTCCTCGCCATTCTTCTGGCATCCTTCGCGCTGCTCGCGCGGCCTGCGCTGGCGCAGCAGATCCTGCGCGACGCGGAAACCGAAGCCTTCATGGCCGACATGTCCGGTCCGCTGGTCAAGGCAGCGGGGATGGAACCCCGCAATGTGCAGGTCTTCGTCATCAATGATCCAGAGATCAACGCTTTCGTCGCGGGCGGGCAATATGTCTGGGTGCATAGCGGCCTCATCGCGCAGGCCGATAACGTGAACCAGTTGCAGGGCGTCGTCGCACACGAACTGGGCCATATCGAGGGTGGACATATCATCCGCTCGGCCGAAGGGATGAAGGAAGCGACCGGCATCACGCTGCTCAGTCTGGTATTGGGCGCGGCGGCCATCGCGGCGGGCGGCGCGGAAGCGGGCATGGGCATATTGGGCGCCGGACAACAGGCGGCGATGGGCAAATTCCTCGCCTTTTCCCGCGCGCAGGAAAGCTCCGCCGACTTGGCGGGCGCGCGTTATCTGAGCAAGGCCGGGGTTTCGGGCAAGGGCAGCCTCGAATTCTTCAAGAAGCTGCAAAATCTGGAATATCGGCTCGCCATCCCGCAGGAGGACAGCTATGGACGCACGCACCCCTTGTCGGGCGAGCGCATCAATGTGCTGCGCGAGGTCTATACGGTCGATCCGGCCTGGGACAAGCCGGTCGATCCCCAGTTGGAAGCGCGGTTCGAACGGATCAAGGCAAAGCTGATCGGCTTCGTGTCCGAACCCACCCAGACGCTTCGAAAATATCCCGAAAGCGACCAGACTATCCCCGCCCATTATGCACGGGCCTATGCCTGGCACAAAAGCGCCTATCCGCAAAAGGCGCTGGCGGAAGCGGATGCGCTGCTCGCCGCCATGCCGCACGATCCCTATTTTCTGGAACTCAAAGGCCAGATCCTGCTCGAGAGCGGCAAGCCCGCCGATGCCATCGCGCCCCTGCGCGAGGCAGTGAAGCTGACCAACCAGCCCCTCATCTCCACGCTGCTGGGCCATGCATTGATCGCGACGGAAGATGACGCCAATTTCGCCGAGGCCGAGCAGGTGCTACGCAATGCCGTGGCGCGCGACCGCGAAAACCCCTTCGCCTGGTATCAGTTGGGCGTCGTCTATGAGCGGCGCGGGGATACGGCGCGCGCGGCGCTGGCGACGGCGGAACGCTATTCGATGATGGGGCAGGACGCGATGGCGATGCGAAGCGCCGACGCCGCCCTGCAGGGATTGAAGCCCGGCACTGTTGACTATCTGCGCGCACAGGATATCGCCTTGGTATCGCGCGCCGCGGTGGAGCAACAACGGAAGAAAAAATGACGGACTCCAACCGGCCGGGTTTCCGCGCGGCCCTTTCCAACAGGACCATGCAGATGACTCTTGGCGCATTCGCCTTTATTGCCGCCGCCGCAGGCACCGCGCTTGCCATGCAGGCAGGAAACAACGTGAATGCAGGCGATAAGACCGCGATCGAGCAGATCGTGCATGACTATATTCTCGAACATCCCGAAATCATCCCGCAGGCGATCGAGAAATTGCAGTCGAAGCGGATGGAAAGCACCATCGAATCAAGCCGCAGCGCTCTTGAAACGCCCTATGCGGGCGCATGGGAAGGCGCGGCCAAGGGCGATGTCACGATCGTCGAATTTTTCGACTATGCCTGCGGCTATTGCCGGGCTTCCCTGCCCGATCTCGCCAAGCTGGTCAGCCAGGACCGGAATCTGAAGGTCGTCTATCGCGAACTGCCGATTCTCTCCGAGGAGAGCAGCGATGCGGCCAAGGTATCGCTGCTGGCGGCGGAGCGCGGACAATATATGCCCTTTCACCGCGCGCTTTACGATGCGGGCCGGGTGACGCGAGATACAATTCTGGCCTCCGCCGCCAAGGTCGGGATCGGCAAGGCCGACGCCGAAGCCGCCATCGCGTCGAAAAAATATGATGCCGAAATCGCCTCCAACATCGCGCTCGCCCAGAAATTGCAGGCCAGCGGCACACCGACCTTCGTGATCGGCAATCAGGTGCTGAACGGCGCGGTGGGACATGAGGCGCTCAAGGAAGCGGTGAGCGCGGCGCGGGGGAAGTGAAGCGCGATACGGTTTTTCATCGCGAAACATCCGCCATTTCCTGACGCGCGCAAAGCGAAGGCAGGCACCTTCCGCCATTGACTTCACCGGGCCTTTTGCCTATCGGCACCCCCCTGACATGCGGTCGCCAACCGGCGGCCCTTTTTTGTCACGCCCGATTCTCTATTTGTTTTTGAGGAATGAACGATGAAGCGCACCTTTCAGCCGAGCAATCTGGTTCGGAAGCGCCGTCACGGTTTCCGCGCCCGCATGGCGACTCCCGGCGGCCGCAACGTGATCCGCGCGCGCCGTTCGCGCGGCCGCAAGAGCCTGAGCGCCTGAGCCAAGCGACGCGCGAATCTGTGCCGGACCGAGGGCCTGCCGTAATAGGCAGGCGCGCGGATTTTCTGGCAGCGAATCGCGGCAAGCGCGCGCCCATGCCAGGCTTCGTCCTGTTGGTGCGCGAACGCGGTGATGGCGATCCGGCGATGCGCTATGGCATCACGGTCACCAAGAAGATTGGCGGCGCTGTCGTCCGGAACCGGATGAAGCGCCGTTTTCGCGTTCTCGCGCGGGAACTTCTGCCCGTTCATGGCGTGTCGGGGGCGGACCATGTGCTGATCGGCCGCGCGGACGGCGTGGAGCGCGATTTCATGAAACTGCGGCAGGAACTGGAAAAGGCCCTGCAGAAAGTCCGTCGCGCGGATTCGCAGGCAGACGCGCCACCTTCCCGACATCGGCGCGACAGCAAGAGCAAGCCCTCTGTTCCCGAACAGCGCAAGGCAGGCCGGTGATTTCCCGCATCCTCATCCTGATCGCGCGCGGCTGGCAGCTTGGCCCTTCGCGGGTTTTGCCACCTTCCTGCCGCTATGCGCCTTCCTGTTCGGAATATGCGATTCAAGCGATCGGCAAATATGGCCCGATCAAGGGTAGCTGGCTGGCGGCGAAGCGGCTAATGCGGTGCCACCCGTGGGGTGGATCGGGCTATGACCCGGTTCCCTGACTCATCAGAATAACGATTACGGCGGAGCCGAGATAAGTGGACGACAAGAAGAACATTGTGCTGGCGGTTATCCTGACCGCGCTGATCCTGTTCGGCTGGCCCTATATCGCCAATCATTTCTTCCCGGCGGCCAACCCGCCCGCAACCAAAGTGGAAAGCGGCAAGCAAGTCCCCGCACCGCAACCGGGCGCCGATCCAGCGGCGGATTCGCCGAGCGCGATCCGCGACCGCGCGCTGGTGCTGAAGGAAGGCCCGCGCATTGCAATCCGAACGCCCAAGCTGACCGGCTCCATCAACCTCAAGGGCGCGCGCATCGACGATATCGTGCTGCCGACCTACAGCGAGACGATCTCCAGGGATTCACCCGCCATCCGACTGTTTTCGCCCAGCGGCACGCAGGACGCCTTCTTCGCGGGCTTCGGCTGGCAGGGCGAAGGCGTCAAGACGCCGGATAACAACACGCTCTGGACGGCGGACGATACGGAATTGACGCCGACCAGCCCGGTCACCCTGCGCTGGAACAATGGTGCGGGCCAGACCTTCGAAATCCGCTATTCGGTCGATCAGAATTACATGATTACCGCGCAGCAGAAAGTATCGAACAGCGGCGCGGGCGCCATTGGCGTCAAAAGCTATGGCTATGTCAGCCGAACCGGTATTCCTCATGATCCCGACACCTGGACCATCCATATCGGCCCGATGGGCGTGTTCAACGGCGCGGCCAATTATGACGTGAACTACAAGGATCTGGACAAGGGTCCGTCGACCCAGAGCTTCCAGTCGACCGGCGGCTGGCTGGGCTTTACCGACAAATATTGGCTCTCCGCGCTCGTTCCCGACCAGAAGGAAGCCTTTGCAGGCCAGTTCCGCAAAGGCGCGGGCACGCAATATCAGGCCGACTACAGCTTGCCCCCTGTGATGCTCGCCCCGGGCAAGGCGATCACCCAGACCGCACGCCTGTTCGTGGGCGCCAAGGAAGTGAAGACGCTGGAAGCCTATCAGGACGCGGGGATTCCGCTGTTCGACCGGGCGATCGACTGGGGCTGGTTCTACTGGTTCGAAAAGCCGATCTTCGCCCTGCTCCACTGGCTGTTCCAGCATATCGGCAATTTCGGCGTGGCGATCATCTGCCTGACCTTCGTGGTCCGGGCGCTGATGTTCCCCGTCGCCCAGCGCCAGTTCGCCAGCATGGCCGCGATGCGCGCCGTGCAGCCCAAGATGAAGGCGTTGCAGGAACGCTACAAGGACGACAAGCCCAAGCTCCAGCAGGAGATGATGGAGCTTTACAAGCGCGAGAAGGTCAATCCGCTGGCCGGCTGTCTGCCGATCTTCATCCAGATTCCGATCTTCTTCGCGCTCTACAAGGTGTTGCAGCTCACCATCGAAATGCGGCACCAGCCCTTCGTCCTGTGGATCAAGGATCTGTCCGCGCCCGACCCGCTGCATATCCTCAATCTGTTCGGCCTGCTGCCCTTCACGCCTCCGGCTTTCCTGGGAATCGGCGTTCTGGCGTTGCTGCTGGGCATCAGCATGTTCTTCCAGTTCAAGCTGAACCCGGCGCAGATGGACCCGATGCAGCAGCAGATATTCGCGATCATGCCATGGGTGATGATGTTCATCATGGCGCCTTTCGCGGCGGGTCTGCTGGTCTACTGGATCACCAACAACTGCCTGTCGATGGCGCAGCAATGGTGGCTCTACAAACGCCACCCGCAGCTGAGCGCGGCGGAAGCGAAATAGGCCGCCCTTGTGAACCAACCCGTGACCGAACAGGAACAAAGCGAACTGATCGAGGAAGCCCGCAAGGTCTTTGCCGGGCCGATCGCCTTCCTCAAATCCGCGCCTGACCTTAAATTCCTGCCCGACATGGCGGTGAACGAGGTGGCTTTCGCGGGTCGGTCCAATGTCGGCAAGTCGTCGCTGCTTAATGCGCTGACCGGGCGCAACAGCCTCGCCCGGACGTCCAATACGCCGGGACGGACGCAGGAACTCAATTTCTTCGACGTGGGGGAGCCGCTGCGCTTCCGGCTCGTCGATATGCCGGGCTATGGCTATGCGCGCGCGCCCAAGGACATGGTGCGAAAGTGGCGGTTCCTGGTGAACGACTATCTCCGCGGGCGGGCGAAGCTGAAGCGCACGCTGGTGCTGATCGACAGCCGCCATGGCGTCAAGGAGGTAGATACCGACATATTGGACATGCTGGACGCGGCCGCGGTCAGCTATCGCATCGTGCTCACCAAGGCGGACAAGGTGAAGGCCAGCCATCTGGCCGAGGTGATGGAAAAGACCGCGCAGGCCATCCGCAGGCGCCCCGCCGCCCATCCCGACATCATCGCCACGTCGAGCGAAAAGGGCATGGGACTGCCCGAACTGCGCGCGGCGGTGCTGGAAAGCGTCACCCAGGGATAAGGAGCCGGTCGCATGAGCGATGATGATTATGTCTATGACGAAGCAAGCGGTGAATGGATCAGCGCGACAGACGCGGCGGCGAAACAGGGTGCAAGCGATGTCGTGGAAGTGCGCGATGCGGTCGGCAATCTACTGGCCGATGGGGATCAGGTGACGCTCATCAAGGATCTGACGGTCAAGGGCGCGGGCCAGACGCTGAAACGCGGCACGCTCATCAAGTCAATCCGGCTGACCGGTGACTCCCAGGAAATCGATTGCCGCTATGAAGGCATAAAGGGACTGGTGCTGCGCGCGGAGTTCGTCCGCAAGCGTTAGGCATAGGTCAAAACAGGCTGAGCTGCGCCCCGCCCCTGAGCGGCCAACGCCCCAGTTCCTCATGATGCGTGCGGCCGACATGGCTGCAAATCAGCGCGAAATCCTCCACGCGCCAGCCAAAGCCCTCGATGCGGCGCTGTCCCGCCGCCCCGTCGCGATAGAAGAGCGTTTGGTGCGGACTGAAGCTCCATTCGCCACGCAGAGCCACGCCGGCATCGCGCGTGGCGCGCATGAGGTCGCGTTGCAGGCCTTCAAGGGCTGTACGGCGCGGGACGGGCGCAGCGCCACCGACCGGTTGGCGAAGCTCAGATGATCGAGCCACAAGTCGAACGGGTTCGCCATGACGGTCGCGCCCACCTGCAACAAGCGGCCAGACACCCAATCAGGATAGGCCTCATAATCCTCCGTGATGGCAAGCGTCATATGTTGATGCTCGACATGGATGCGGGAAGCCTCCCTCGCTAGACCTTCTACGAAACGATCGACCTGACGTGCAAGCATGAGCGGCGGCTTGAGCGCAAAGAACAGCCGATAAAGCGAGGCTCTGCCAACTTGACGCTGCACCGTTGTCACTCCGACTCACATCATAAATGTTTATGATATGTTCTTAGCATTTCCGTGGCGAGAGCGGTTTGGTCACATATCGAAAACAAATGAGATTCAGGCCTTACGCGACTTTCCGAAAGCTACACGCAATTCGTCCTTGGCCTGCTCCAATATCCGGCGCTGGCGCGCGTCCAGCCCCTCCCCCGCGCGGTTGATGTAGAAAGTCAGCATGGACATGGCCGAACGGAACGGCCCGCTCTTGCGGTGACGGCTGGCCTCCGCTGAGCGTTTGAGGGAGGCTGCGATCTCATGAGGATCATGCAAGGTGAAAACATCAGGCTCCAGATCGAGCGCATCGCTCTCTTCGGTCACTTTCTGCGACCATTTGCGGGTTTTCGCCATCTGTCCATCCTCCGGTCTGCATGGTGGTTGAAGATCAGATGATAACGGCGCTTACGGCAAAAGGTTCGCCCGCCAGGAGCAGGAGGCGATTGTCTTTCGGTCGCACACCCTTACTGTACGGCTAACCCAAGTAATAAACGAGCAAGAGAGAGCGATGGCGCGGCACATTCCATGGATCCTGATCGCGATTGTGGGGGCCGTGGCGCTGGCCATGGTCGCATTATCGCGGGGCGAGGCGGTGAACGCGCTGTGGATCGTGGTGGCGGCGGTCAGCAGTTTCCTCGTCGCCTATCGCTATTATGCGCTCTACATCGCACGGCATGTGATGCGGCTCGATCCGGCGCGGCCGACGCCGGCAATCCGCCGGGCCGACGGCATGGATTATGTCGCGACCGACCGCACCGTGCTCTTCGGACATCATTTCGCGGCCATCGCGGGCGCGGGGCCGTTGGTGGGACCGGTGCTGGCGGCGCAGATGGGCTATTTGCCCGGAACGCTGTGGATCATCGCGGGCGTCGTGCTGGCAGGTGCGGTACAGGACTTCATGGTCCTCTTCATCTCCATGCGCCGCGACGGCAAGTCGCTGGGCGAACTCATCCGCATGGAAATGGGGCAGGTCGCGGGGACCATCGCCCTGTTCGGCGCGTTCATGATCATGGTCATCATTCTGGCCGTACTGGCGCTGATTGTGGTCAAGGCGCTGGCGGAAAGCCCCTGGGGCATGTTCACGGTCGCAGCGACGGTGCCGCTCGCGATCTTCATGGGCGTCTATACCCGCTGGATCAGGCCGGGACGCATCGGCGAAGTGTCGGTGTTGGGGCTGGTCGGGCTGCTGGCGGCCATTGTCTATGGCCAGAGCATTGCCCAGTCGCCTTTCTGGGGTCCGGCCTTCACCTTCACACCGGTGCAATTGTGCTGGATATTGATCGGCTATGGCGCGGTGGCGTCCGTGCTGCCGGTCTGGCTATTGCTGGCGCCGCGCGACTATCTGTCGACCTTCCTTAAGATCGGAGCGATCGCCGCGCTGGCCATCGGCATCGTCATCATGGCGCCGCCGCTCAAAATGCATGCGGTCACGCAGTTCGTGGACGGCGGGGGACCGGTCTGGTCGGGCGGGCTGTTTCCTTTCCTGTTCATCACCATCGCCTGCGGAGCGGTGTCGGGCTTTCATGCGCTGATCGCCAGCGGCACGACGCCAAAGCTGATCGCCAGCGAAGGCGACGCGCGGATCATCGGCTATGGCGCGATGCTGATGGAGGCGTTTGTCGCGATCATGGCGCTGGTGGGTGCGTCGATCCTCGATCCGGGCATCTATTTCACGATGAACAGCCCCGCCGCCGTCATCGGCACGGATGCGGCGAGCGCGGCGGCGGCCGTAACGAGCATGGGCTTCCCGATCTCATCGGACCTTATTCTCCAGACCGCGAAGGATGTGGGCGAACATAGCATCATATCCCGCGCAGGCGGCGCACCGACGCTGGCGGTGGCGATGGCGGAAATCTTTTCCCATGTCGTCGGCGGTCCCGCGATGAAGGCCTTCTGGTATCATTTCGCGATCCTGTTCGAAGCGCTGTTCATCCTGACCGCCGTGGATGCGGGGACGCGCGCGGGACGCTTCATGCTGCAGGATCTGATCGCGCTGGCGGTGCCGGGTTTCAAGGATACGACCAGTCCCATCCCCGGTTTCGTCGCTACTGGGCTGTGCGTCGCCGCGTGGGGCTTTTTCCTGCATCAGGGCGTCACCGATCCGCTGGGCGGGGTGAATACGCTCTGGCCGGTGTTCGGCATTTCCAACCAGATGCTGGCGGCCATCGCGCTGATGCTGGCGACGGCGGTGCTGTTCCGCATGAAGCGGGACCGCTATGCTTGGGTGACGATGGCGCCGACGGCGTGGCTGCTGATCTGCACCGTGAGCGCGGGGTGGCTGAAACTGTTTTCCGCTGACGCCAAGGTCGGCTTCCTCGCTCATGCCGCGAAATTTTCCGAAGCCGCCGGGCGAGGCGAAGTGCTGGCGCCCGCCAAATCGATGGCGGAAATGGAGAAGATCGTCTTTAACGACAGGACCGACGCCGCACTGTGCGCGATCTTCCTGGCGGTGGTGCTCTCCCTCCTGTTCTTCACCATCCGCACCTGCCTTGCCGCGCGGCGGACGGATCGCCCCACGGCGCAGGAAATCCCGGCGGCGATGGCGACGGCGGAATGAGCGCCTTCCTCACCCGCCTGCGGCAGATCGCGCGCGCCATGGTCGGCGCACCGGATTACGACGCCTATCTGCGCCATATGCGCGAACATCATCCGGGCACATCGCCGCTGAGCGAGACGCAATTGTTCCGCGAACGGCAGGAGGCGCGCTATGGCGGTAAAAATGGCGGGAAATGCTGTTAGCATTTTTCAGACGATCAATGGCGCTGAACCATGGGCCAGCGCAGCTAAAAGCCGCAATCAAAAAGCGGTTCAGCGGTTGGCGTTGAATCCAGCGATCATGCCCGCCGCGATGGAAAGAGCGATCTCCGCCGCGCCGACCGCGCCGATGTCCATACCGGCGGGGCCATCTATTCGCGCCAGATCCTCTTCCGCAAAGCCCATGGCGGAAAGGCGCTTCAGCCGGGCGGCGTGGCTTTTGCGCGACCCCAGCGCCGCGATATAGCCAGTCGGCGCGCGCAGAGCGGCGGTCAGGGCGGGATCGTCGATCTTGATGTCATGGCTGAGCGTCACCACGGCGGTGGATTGGCCCGGATGATGAGCCGCGATGGCATCGTCAGGCCAGCGATCGTCGAGCGCGACGCCTGGAAAACGCTCCTCCATCAGGAAACGGCCACGCGGGTCGATAACGATTGGCGTCACCCCGATGGCCTGCGCCAACGCGCTCAGGGACTGGGCGATCTGCACCGCCCCGACGATCAACAAGCGCCGGGGCGGATCGTAGCGGTTGATGAACTGCCCTTCGACTGTCCCTTCCACCGTGAGGCCGCTTTGCAAATCGGTCGATAGGATGAGCGGCCGGCCCAGCGCACTGGCGGCCGCGATCCGGTCGAACAGGCCGGGCGGGAAACCCTCCACCGAGACAGGCTGCACCAGCACGCCGATTTCTCCACCGCAGGGCAGGCCAGCCGACCAGGCGTCGCCGTCCGTCACGCCATAGCTTTGCAAATGCCCCGGACGCCCGGCCAGTACCTCCGCCGCGCGCTGGAGCACATCGGCCTCCACGCAGCCGCCCGAAACGCTGCCTTCAAAGCGGCCGTCCCCATGCACGATCATATGGCTGCCGCGCGGGCGCGGCGCCGAGCCCCAGGTCGACACCACCGTCGCCAGCGCCAGCGGTGCGCCCCCCCATTCCATCGCCTTGCGGATCACCGCTTCATTATCGATCATCGTTCGAAATTACCTCTGATGACATCAGATAGGGAAGATCGGGCGATCAGACCAGCCTGCGCCCGGTCCACACCACACGGCCCACTATATCGACCAGCGCCGGATCGATATCGATCCAGTCGGGATAATGTACATTGTCGCTGAGCACGCTGATCGCGCCCCGGCGCGGCCCCAGCGCCACCCGCTTCACCATCAGCACGCCGTCGAGCCGCAGCACATAGACACCGTCGCGCAGCCTCTCAACGCCGTCATCATGATCGACCATGATCTCATCCCCATCGCTGAGCGTGGGCGCCATCGATTCGCCATCGACGCGGATAATGGAAACGCGCTGCGGCCGGACGCCGATATGGCGTAGCCAGTTGGCGTCGAACGCCATGACGCCTGCCGCCCTTTCATCCTCGTCCAACGTCCCTGCACCCGCTGAGGCCCCCAGCGCCAGACGCGGCACGGTGACAATGGCCGGGATGGAACGGGAACGCGCCGATGGCCCGGGAGAAGGCGAGACCCGACCACCCAGCATCTCCTCCGAAATGCCGAAATAACGCGCCAGAATACGGCGGTCCTCCTCATCCAGCTTGCGCGGCGTTCCGCGCTTTATGAACTGCTGGATATAGGCCGGGTTGCGTTTGAGCAGGCGCGACAGGTCGGCATAATTCTCTCCCCGCTCGGCAATCAGCCGATCCAGCACAATCCTGGGATCTTCTCCATTACCGATCATGTTGTATCCATAATGAAAGGAATTTTCCTAGACAAGTAGGAAATCGTTTTAGAGATAGGAATAACCCTATCGACTTGCAGTGGGCGAGTCGGCCCGGAGAGGAGAATGAAAACCGATGATTCTGCGCGCGATCGAAAAATTCCTGCGTGAACATGACATTGCGCCAACCCGTTTCGGGCGTGAATGCGCGCGCGATCCTCGGTTGGTCTTCGACCTGCGGAGGGGCCGCGAACCGGGCCAGCGGGTGACACGAAGAATAGAACATTTCATGAACACATATCGCAGGAGTGTCGGCCTGTGACAAGTGTGGATCATGGCTTCACAATCCGGAATTTGGTCCGAAATCAAGCAATAGGAAATCGCTCAGGCGATCCTCTACCGCGCCTGTTGACGCAATTGTTGGAACGGGCAGGAACGGGCTCAACCGTCCTGCACGCGACCAGCCGCCCCTGGGCAAGCGCCCTGTTTCAGGGACGACGGCATATCATCGTTCTTGCGCTGGAAGGGGTGGACGCTTCCACCCGAGCCGACCGCTTCGCAGATGGCATCGAAGAAGCGCAATGGAATCTCAATCGGCATTTCGTCGCGGACATCGCCATAGACGATCAACGGCCAACGGATAGCGGCGTCCAGATAGAACTGGCCGCCCTAACGATCGAGGATTGGTAAAAGGGAGTGGCAGGTCGCTCGATGCGGTGAACGATCGGATTGGATCGGTCACCGCATCAAGGATCTTTCGCTTTCCGCATTCCGCAAGCGGTCGGCTCGAGTCGATTGCAGAATGTTCAGCGCGCCCGCCCGGCCATCATCCGCAATGTGCCAAGCGCGTCGCGCAGCGCCGCGTCGACATCTTCCACCACGGCATCGCGCACAGGCACGGCGGCAGCGACGGGCATGTCTGCGATGACCTGATGCGATCCGGCGCTCGCCTGCCTGACGCGCGCGCGTCCCGCCAGTCCCCGCTCCAGCCGCGCCGTCAGTTCCGCGATCGAAAGCCGCTCTGCGGAAGAAACCACGCTGGCCTCCGCCGGATAGAAAGTCGCTGGTTCATCCCCCGCATCGGAGATGGTGGGATCGACCTCTCTACAAATGGCGGCTTCAACCGCTTCTTCGGCAAAGTCCGGTTCCTCTTTCAGGACCACGCCGGAAAGAGGCAAGCCAACACTCGACTGGAGCAATTCCTCGTCCGACAGAGGTTCGGGCGCGTTTGGCAATGTCAGGCCGACCGGCGAAGCCGCTTCCTCGGCGAATGCTTCGGCTTCACCTTCCGTTTCAGAGTGCCGCACGGGTCCGGTCCGCCCGAAAATGTCGAGACCATCAAAGTCGCGGCTGGCAAAGATCGGCGCGCGGGCGGGCGCATCCGGATGCGCGTCCGCGCGGCGCAGCGCCGGCTGGCCGAATCGATCCGAAGGATGCTCCCGCCTCCGCGCGAAAGCTGTCAGCCTGGACAATGCAAAACCCATTTTTCCTGCTCCCCGGACGCCATCGTGGCGCCCTCCATGTTCCAAAGCCAAAAGCCGCCCTTCGCGGCGCATAGCTCCCATGATTCCCATCGCCATCAACGCCGCGAACAGCGTCAGCGCCAGCCGCGCCTTCATGCCCAGAGGCGGCGCGGCGGCAGGCAGAATTTCCGAAACGCCGGTAGACGCGATCAGCGTTTCCACCAGCCCAACCGGCATCGACAGCATGGTAAGCGCCGCGCCGGCACCGGCCAGCAACACCATCGCCACGGCTTTATTCCGATTCCTGCGCCGTCCCATTTTCAGCACCTTCCGTTCATGCCGCCGCCCGCGCATCGGATGCGGCGGATGCCAGCAGGCCCCGATAGACAGGTTCATAGCGCAGGATGTTTGACGCCCAGTTGCGTTCGCCCTCCACAAAGGCACGCGCGGTCGCACGCCGTTCGTCCCAGAACTGCCGGTCGGCGAACATGCCGGCCAGCGCGGCGGCGATAGCTGCCGGATCGTCGGGCGCGAACAGGGTGCCGGTGACGCCATCCTCGATCAATTCGCGATGACCGCCGACGCTGGACGCGGCGACAAGCCTGCCCTGTGCCATGGCTTCCAGCGGCTTGAGGGGGGTCACCAGATCGGTAAGCCGCATCGCCTTTCGCGGATAGGCAAGAACATCGATCTGTGCATAGTAATCCTCGACCTGTGCATGCGGCACACGGCCCACGAACAGGATGTGATCGGCAAAGGGCGATGCCATTGCCCGGTCCCGCAGCGCCTGTTCGCAAGGCCCTCCCCCTACAAGCAGCAGTTTCGCCCTGGGCCGCGCCCGCACGAGACGGGGCATGGCGGCGATCAGGTCGTCCAGCCCTTCATAATCATAGAAGCTGCCGATGAAGCCAACGACATCCGCGCCCTCCAGACCCAGCTTCCCGGTCAGGGCGGGATCGCGGGCAACGGGCGCGCCGAACTGGTCCATGTCGACGCCATTGGGCGAAACGATGATCTTTCGTGCATCGATCCCGCGCGCGATCAGGTCCGACCGCAGCCCTTCGCAGATCACGGCGACCGCGTCGGCGTTTCGCACTGCATGGGTTTCGAGTTGGCGGGTCAGCCAATAGCGGGGGCTGCCTTCGGTGCCGGTGCCGTTGCCGACCGCGGCATCCTCCCAGAAGGCGCGAATCTCGTAAACGAAAGGGATGCCGTGCCGCCGTGCGATTCGCTGGGCCGCGATGGCGTTGAGCACGGGCGAATGGGCGTGAATGATGTCCGGGCGCCATTGCCTGACCAGCGCATCGATCGCGTCGGCATGGGCGGCAATGTCCCGCCATTCGCGCAGCAGGGCATTACCGGTCGCGGCCTCACCGGGCGTCCGGTGAAAATGCAGCCCATCCACGATTTCCTGTAATGGCCCCGGCGCGCCATGGCGGTGGCCGGTGATTCCCCGCACGTCCCAGCCCTTGCCCATCTGCGCCCGCAAAATGGCGCGGGTGCGGAACGTATAACCGCTTTGCAACGGCAAGCTGTGGTCGAGCACATGAAGAATACGCGTCGTCATGGCCATTTCTCTGCCAGAAATTGTTTAACGGCCCGTCAACTCTGCCGCGCTAGGACGATGCCGTGCGTAGCGGAGCCTTCAACCCACGATGATCGACACCCTATCCCTGCTGATCAGCCATGGCGTGATCCTGCTCGCCGCCTTCCGGCTGCTGTCGCGCCCGGATCTGGACCGCGATCCCGAAGAGGAAGGTCCATCAAGCGATGCGTGACCTGTTCTTCGTTGCTTTTCTGGGACTTTTTTTCCTGCTGGGCTTCCGGCGGCCGTTCCTGCTGATCGCCATCTATGCCTATATCGATATCGTTTCGCCGCAGCGCCTTTCCTATTTCCTGCTGAACAGCATCCCCATTTCGGCCATTGCCTTCCTGCTTGCGGCGGGGGCGTGGCTGCTGGTGGACGACAAGAAGGATTGCCGATTCTCCTTCCGGCAGGTGCTGCTGCTGATCCTGATTGGCTGGTGCGCCTATACGACCGCGACGGCGGATTTCCCCATTGAAGCGTCCCAAAAATGGTCCTGGGTGTGGAAGGCGCTGATCTTCGCGGTTTTCCTGCCGGTGACGCTACGCACGAAGCTGCGAATCGAGGCGCTGGCGCTGTTCATGGTGCTCTGCGCCAGCACGATCATCATAAACGGGGGCATGAAAACCGCGCTGTCGGGCGGCGGCTATGGCGTGCTCAACCTGATGGTCGACAATAATAGCGGCCTGTATGAAGGCAGCACGATCTCCACGGTGGCGATCGCGATCATCCCGCTGATCTGGTGGCTGGCGCACCACGGCACGATCTTTCCGCCCGACCGGCGCGTCAAGCTGTTCGCGCTCGCCCTCACCCTGGCTTGCCTTTTGATTCCCATTGGCACCGAAACGCGCACGGGCCTGCTCTGCATCCTGTTGCTGGGCGGACTGGCGCTGATGCGCTCCAGGAAAAAGATGGTCTATGGCCCGCTGCTGATGCTCGCGGGGCTGATGGCCATCCCCTTCCTGCCTGCCAGCTTTACCGAGCGCATGTCGACGATCGAAAATCACCAAAGCGACGAAAGCGCATCGACTCGCGTTGCCGTATGGATGTGGACCATCGACTATGTGAAGGATCATCCAGGCGGCGGCGGCTTCGACAATTATCTGGCGAACAGCTTCACCTATCTGTCGAGCGGCATTGTGTCCGACAGCGGCGGAAAGCGAGTTGAAACGCGTATCGTGACCGACCGGGGCCGCGCCTATCACAGCGCCTATTTCGAAATGCTGGGCGAACAGGGCTATTTCGGATTCGCGCTCTGGGCGTTGATCCATATCGTCACCCTGGTCCGCACGGAAACGATCCGCCGCCGCTATTTGCGCGATACAGAAGCTGGAAACGGCTGGATCGCGCCACTAGCGTTAGCGCTGCAACAGGGACATCTCGTCTACCTGTTGGGCGCATTGTTCATCGGCATCGCCTACCAACCCTTCATTTTCATGCTGCTGTCGCTGCAAATCGGTCTGGACACCTATCTTTCCCGCCTCCGCAAGAATCAGGCGCGGCAACCAATGCTGGCGGGAGTGGTGGCATGAAGGGCGAGTTGCGTAGCCTGACCACCGCACGCGGCCTCGCGGCCTGGCTGGTGGTCTTCTATCATATCCGGATCGGCTTGCCCTGGTTGCCAGAACCGTTGATGGCCGTCGCGCGCAAGGGTTATCTTGCCGTCGACTTCTTTTTCCTGCTGTCGGGATTCGTCATCTATCTGTCGGCCCATCGCGGGCTGCTGCGTGAGGGCGCGGCGGCCGTTCCCGCATTCCTCGCCCGCCGCTTCGCCCGGATCTATCCGCTCTATGCCGTGATCCTGTCCGGCACTGTCGCCTTCGCCCTGCTCCTGACGCTGACCGGCCGCGACACAGCGGGCTTCCCCTGGGCTGAATTACCGCTGCATGTCGCGATGATGCAGAATTGGGGGCTGACTTCATCCCTCAGCTGGAATCATCCCGCCTGGTCGATCAGCGCGGAGTTCGCCGCCTATCTACTTTTCCCGGCGCTGATGCTGTGGACGCCTGTCAGCCGTGCGCGCCGACCCAATCTGCTGGCGGGCATGATCCTGCTGATCGCCATCCTCTTCCTCTGGCTGCGATGGGATGGACAGACGACATTGGGCATGGACATTCCGCGCCACGGCCTCATCCGCTGTCTGACCGAATTCGGCTGCGGCGCGTTGCTCTGCGCTTTCTGGTTGCGCGGGCGGGATTGCGACAGGCGGGCGCTGCTGCTTTCGCTGGGCGGCGTGGCGCTGTTCTGGGGCCTATGGCTGCTGACGGGCGTGAGCAGTGAGATCTGGGCGTTCCCGGCGGGCGCCGCTTGCCTGATCCTGATGCTCGCCCACGCATCCAACTTGCGGAAAAATCCGCTCCACTGGCGCCCACTCGTCTATCTGGGCGAGATCAGCTATGCGACCTATCTCGCCCATTTCATGGCGTGGATCATCTTCAAGATCATGTTCGTGGAAGACGCCGCGGCCATATCGCCAGTTCTGTTAGCGGCCTTTCTGTCGCTCCTGTTCCTCCTCTCCATGCTGCTCCACCATGGCGTCGAGAAGCCCGGCCGGCGATGGTTGATACATCCCTTCCCGAACTGGCGGCGCATCATGGCGAGCGATCGGTAACCATCCGGGCAAGGCATCAGGCGGCGGCGGTTACGCCTTCGATCACGGCCTTTCTGAATGCGAAGACGAAGGCGGGGATGTCGGCGGGTTTGCGGCTGGTGATGAGGTTGCCGTCGATCGCGACTTCCTGATCCACCACCTTCGCCCCGGCGTTGGCGAGGTCGGTGCGGACCGAAGGCCAGGATGTCACTGTCCGGCCGGACACGATGTCCGCCTCCACCAGCAGCCAGGGTCCGTGGCAGATTGCAGCGACCGGTTTCCCCGAATGGACAAAAGCCCGCACCAGATCGACCGCCTTTCTGTTGGTACGCAGCCTATCGGGATTGGCGACGCCGCCGGGAAGGATAAGGCCGTCATAATCCTCGACCCGCACATCATCAAGCGTCAGATCGGGCGTGATGGTGGCGCCTTTTTCATCATGTTTCATGCCCTGAATGGGCTTCTTTTCGGGCGAGGCGAGCTTCACGGTAGCGCGCGCCGATGAGTTGGTCGCGCGGGTCGAACAATTCCGATTGCTCGAAACCGTCTGTCGCGATGATGAGGATACGTGTCTGATCGATGGCGGGCATGGGACGATCCTTTTTTGCCTGTGGGAATGAAGCGACAACAATGCTGGCGAGCATGTGTTGCGGAACGAAGCGATCAACGGCGGGTTTGCAGGGATGATAAGGAAAGCCGCCCCTTCCATGCCCGCACATGCCATTATCCATTCCGACGATAGCCAGCCGGGCATCACCCGCCGGGCATTGAAGCGAGGTTGGGCCTATTTCGGCGCAGACGGGACGCGCATCACCGACAGGGAGGAGATCGACCGGCTGAACGCCATCGCCATGCCGCCTGCCTATACGAACTGCTGGTTCTGCCCCTCCCCCTATGGCCATATCCAGGCGACGGGGCAGGATGCCCGGGGCCGCAAGCAATATCGCTATCACCCCGATTTCCGGGCCGAGCGGGAAGCGGAGAAATATGCCGGATGCCTCGCCTTCGGCCTTGCTCTGCCGCGCCTGCGCGCCCGGCTGGACACCGATTTGTCCTGCCGCGGGATGCGGAAGGAAAGGACCATCGCCGCCGTGGTGCGCCTGCTCGACCTTGCCAAGTTGCGCGTGGGGAATGAACATTACGCCACCACCAACAAGAGCTTCGGGGCGACCACCCTGCGCCGCCGCCATGTGGACATGGCGGGGCATTCGCTGATGCTGCGCTATCGCGCTAAGTCTGGGCTGCTACGCGAAATGACGGTGACAGACCGGCGGCTGTCGCGCTTCGTGCGGAAGCTGCATGACCTGCCGGGCCAACATCTGTTCCAATATCTGGACGAAGCGGGGGAAGCGCGGCCGATCACCTCCGGCGACGTCAACGCCTATATCGCCGAAACGATGGGCGATGCGTTCACCGCCAAGCATTTCCGCACTTGGGGCGCTTCCACCATCGCCTTCGCAGCGCTGTGCGAAGGGCCGGTCTCGCTCAAGCAGATGATCGCGCCAGTCGCCGAAGCGCTGGGCAATACCCCTGCCATCAGCCGGAAAAGCTATATCCATCCCGCGCTTATCGACTTGTGCAGGAACGGCCAGGACAAATGGCGTGAAGGGCTTCGCTTGCCGCGCCGGACGCGCTATCTGTCGCGGCATGAGCGCGGGTTGATCGCGCTGCTGGAAATGCTGGCGGATAAGGAGCCGCTGCCTGCGGCGGCCTGACCTCCTTTACGGCATGAGCGAAGGACAAGCATGGCGGACCAGAAGGATGTGACGATAACCGGGTTGGACGGAAAGCCGCTGAACCTGCGTGACGACTGGGATCTGATGACGGGATGGGTTTCCGATCACGCCGTCCAGATCATGATCGCGGCGGGCGCGGCCATTGTCATCTATCTGCTGCTGACGGCGATGCGATCCTTCGGCACCCGGATAAAAGGCAAGCCCGGCGATCATCTGGGGGTATCCAATGTGCTGGGCCGGACCTTTGCCCGCACAACGCAGTTCTTCATGGTGATGGTGTCCGCCCGGCTGGTGGCCGGCTATGCCGATCCGCCGCCCGCATTTTACAAGACCGTGACCTTTCTTTTCACTATCGCCGCCGTATTCCAGGTGGCGATCTGGCTGCGCGAAGTCATCCTGGGCCTGATCGAGCGAAAAGCCACAGAGGACGGTCAGGCCGACACGCTCAGCAACGCGATGGCCCTGATCCGGGTGCTGGTGACGGTGGCCCTGTTCGCCATCGCAACGGTGGTCGTGCTCGACAATCTGGGCGTCAACGTCACTGGCCTGGTCGCGGGCCTCGGCATTGGCGGCATCGCCATCGGTCTGGCCGCGCAGGGCATTTTTTCCGATCTGTTCGCCGCGCTTTCCATCATCTTCGACAAGCCATTCCGCCGGGGCGAGATCATCACCTATGACCAGACGACCGCAACGGTGGAGCGCATCGGCCTTAAAAGCACGAGATTGCGAGCGGTGTCGGGCGAGCGAAAGGTCATTTCCAACGCGAACCTGCTGCAAAAGGAAATCACCAGCCTGCAAACCCTGACGCAGCGGCGGGTCCAGTTCCTGATCGGCCTCATTTACCAGACGCCGGAAGACAAGGCCGACGCCGTTCCCGCCATGCTGAAGGACATCGTGGAGAAGGAAGGGCATATCTTCGTCAATGCGGGGCTGGTCAGCTTTGGCGCGAGTTCCCTGGATTTCGAGCTGAATTTCGATGTGCCCGACCCGGACAGGCACGATTATTTCCAGTCGCGGCACAAGGTCGGCCTCGCCATCTGGAAGCGTTTCAATGCTGAGGGGATCGAGTTCGCCTATCCCACGCAGACCAGCTTCACCGCCGCGCCGGATGGAAGAGCGGTGATGCCCTATCCTGATGTTCAGCCGGTGATCCGTGTTGACGGCCACTCCTGATCCAGGATTCGGCCCGCCGTGAACGGGACTCACCTCATCCCCAAGGCGTTGCGCGGCAGCGGCGGTCGCCCCTACTGCTCCCCGAAAGCCATGACAAGCGGGAAGCCGGATATGAACTTCACGAAAATCCTGACCGGCGCAGCGGCGCTGGTCATCGCCGCCATCGCGCCCGCCGCCCATGCCGAAGGGCTGGGCGCGGAAGTGAATTACGGGCGCGCGGACGGTCATTGGGGTGCGGAAATCGGCGCGGGCTATGCCATGGGTATTGGCGGTTTCAGCCTGACGCCGGGCGCTGGCGTCTATTTCCGCAATGGCGACGAGCGGCTCTATGGCCGGATCGAGGCGGCCTATACGCTGCCCGCTTCCGCCACCATCGGGATCGGCGCGCGTTTCAGCAGCGACAATACCCGTCCCTATGCGACATTTGCCATGCCGCTGATCCCCAAGCTGCGGGTGAAGGGCAATGTCGGTCCCAAATATTATGCGGTCGGTCTGACGCTGGGTTACTGACCAAGACCCCACAGCGTTCCGGGGCGCAGCAGGCCGTCCTGAACGCAAAGGCCACCATCCCGATCGCTTGCCAGCAGCAACGCGCCGTCCAGATCAATCCAGTCCGCCCCCTGCGCCACCAGCGCGGCGGGCGCGATGCCCAGCGACGTTCCCAGCATACAGCCCACCATGATCCGGAAACCCCGCGCGCGGACTTCCCCTGCAAGCGCCAGCGCCTCGGTTAATCCACCCGCCTTATCGAGCTTGATGTTGACCGCATCGAAATCGCCAAGCCGGTCGAGATCGGCCCTCGTATGACAACTCTCGTCGGCGCATAGCGGCAGGGACGCGCGGACGCCGGACAAGCGGCCTTCCTGTCCATGCAGCACTGGTTGCTCGACCATTTCGACACCCAGCTCAGCCAAGGCCTGCGCCTCGACCGCTATATCCAGCGCGTGCCAGCTTTCATTGGCGTCCACGATCAAGCGAGCAGTCGGCGCACCCATCCGCACGGCGGCAATGCGAGCACGGTCGTCCTCGCCCGTCAGCTTGCATTTGAGCAGGGAGAACCCCCTTGCCACGGCGGCGCGGGCATCGGCCTCCATCCGCTCTGGATCATGCAGGCTGATCGTAAAGGCCGTGGGGAACGGCGCGGGTTCCGACAGTCCCGCCAGCTTCCACACCGGCGTCCCCGCCCGTTTCGCCTCCAGATCCCAAAGCGCGCAATCCAGCGCATTGCGGGCAGCACCCCGCGGCATGGTTTCCAACAGCGCGAGCCGGTCGAGTGGCCCGTTATAGGCGTTGATGGCGGCGACGCAGCCTTCCGCGCTCTCGCCCTCATAATAAATCGCAGTCCCCTCCCCGCGCCCGACCAGCCCATCTCCCTCCACCGCGCAGACTATGACATCCACCACCGTCTTTGCACCCCGGCTGATGATGAAAGCTCCCGCCACCGGCCAACGTTCGACGGTTGCGGAAAGGATGCGGGTCATGCGGCGTTCCTGCGATGCGAGATGAACGGACGCGCGAATGGCGTCCTTACCACGTTCATAATGGCCCCTCCGCTCTTGTCCAATCATGCTTGATCTGTCGGTTTCATCATGCCTGCAATCCCTGCCTCCGCAGAAATGACGGAAGCCCCAAAAATGAATGGGCGGGCAGTGCTTTTCCTTGCCGCCGATTCTTTCAAATCGCTGACAGCCCGGTTCAGCACCGCGACATCGCCTTGCCCGCATAAGGGTGGCACAAGGGGCGCTATGCCCCGTGCAAGGAAAGCAACGACGATGCTGAGGAAAGTCATGCTGGCGGGCCTGATGGCCGCGACGACGCTGGGCGGGATCGCACCCGCCTACGCCCAGAACTGGGGTGAACGGATGCGCGGCCGCATGGAGCAGCCATCCGGTCACGCGCAGGGCCAGGCCCGGCCCGGCGGCGATGCGGGGCGAAGCGCGGGACGCATGCGCGCTGACAGGCCCGCGACACCGCGCGCGGAACGGCCCGCGCAGAACTGGCAGCAGCGCGCACGGCAGGATCGTCGGGCGCCCGATGTGAGGCCATCGCCGCAACCGCGCGCCGAATCGCGCTGGAACGGGAATGACCGCAATCGCGGCGAGGTTCGGCAGGGTGCGCGCCCCGGCTGGCAGGGTGGAACCGCGCGGAATGACCGGGACCGGCGCAACAATGATCGCGGCGCCGCTTCCAATGTGCCGCAGCGGCAGGAATGGCGCGACCGCCAGAACAATGGCCGCAGCGCCGCCGACGACCGCCGCTGGGATGATAATCGCCGCAACGGCAACGACCGGCAGTGGAACGACAACCGCCGCAACGGCCGGGACGACCGCAACTGGAATCGCGGTTCCGCCAACAACCGCTTCGATGATCGGACGCGTTGGAGCAACCAGCGGCGCTGGGACAATGGCTGGCGCAACGACAGACGCTATGACTGGCACAACTATCGCGCCCGTTATGGCGATCGCTATCGGGCAGGCCGCTATTATGCGCCACGCGGATGGGACTATGGCTATCGGCGCTTTTCCATCGGGATTTTCCTGGGCGCCCCGCTCTATGCCAATAATTACTGGCTGGACGATCCCTGGTCCTACCGTCTGCCGCCTGCCTATGGCACGCTGCGCTGGGTCCGCTATTATGACGATGCGCTGCTGGTCGATGTCCGCGACGGCTATGTGGTCGACGTGATCCACAATTTCTTCTGGTAAGCGCCGGATGATGCGAACTTCCTGAACTGGCCTTCAGGAACCACTTGGCCCGAAGCCGCGCGCTTCGGGCCATTTTCATTTGCGCCGGGCGCGGCCCCGGTGGCAGGAGGGCGCGATGAGCGAGATTATCGACGATGGCGGCGTCGCATCCGCTGCCCGCGCCCACATCGGCGACACCATTCGGGCGCGGCTGGACCGCAATCCCATGGTGCACCGGATCGACACTCCGCATCTGGAAATCTATGGGCGGCAAGACTTCCTGAGCGCGCAGGAATGTGCGGGCTTGCGCGAACTGATCGATGCGGGCGCGCAGCCATCCACGCTTTTTTCGGGCAGCGCCAATGCCGAGTATCGCACCAGCCACAGCTGCCATCTCAGCCCATGGAGTCCGCTGGTCGAAACGATCACGCAGCGCATCTGCGCTCTCACCGGCATCGCGCCCGAAACAGGAGAGACGCTGCAGGGACAGCGCTATACGCCTGGGCAGGAATATAAGGTCCATTGCGACTTCTTCCCGGTCACTGCCAGCTATTGGCCGCGCATGCTCAAAAGCGGCGGGCAGCGGTGCTGGACAGCAATGATCTACCTGTCCGGGGTGGAGGAAGGCGGAGAAACGCATTTCCCGAAATGCGAATTTATGGTGCCACCAGTCGAAGGCATGGTCCTGATCTGGAACAATATGGATCTCGACGGCGCGCCCAACGAATATAGCCTGCATGCGGCGCGGCCAGTCGTGCGCGGCACTAAATATGTCGTCACAAAATGGTTTCGCGAGCGCAAATGGGCGCCCTGAAATCTCTGCGGGCCGTTACATCTTGCGACATAAATAGCTGATTCCTGACTATTTCATTCCCGCTCGGTTCAGACGGCGGAGCGCATATGCGGGGCACCGGCAAAGGAACCGGCGACCAGCCCGCAGGGTTGATCCCCCCACCTTTCCGAATCGGACGATGGAGACAGATTATGCGTAAGTTGATCATATTGGGCCTGATCGCAGCGACCGCCGCACCGGGAATCGCTACGGCCCAGTCGGCCTCCGAATTGCGCCACGATCGGCGCGAAATCCGGCAGGACCAGCGCGACCTGCGTCAGGCCCAGCGCCATGGCGACCGTCATGACGTGCGCGATGCGCGCCGCGACGTGCGCGATTCCCGGCAGGAATATCGCGAGGACTGGCGCGACTATCGCCGGACGCACCGCGATGTTTATCGGGGCGGCAACTGGCGTGCGCCCTTCCGCTATTCGCGTTGGAACGTCGGCGCGCAGATGAGGCCGGCCTATTACAGCTCGCGCTATTATATCGCCGATCCGTATCGCTATCGGCTCCCCCGTCCGGGCGCCAATTTGCGCTGGGTGCGGCATTATAATGACGTACTGCTAGTGAATGTCCGCACTGGTCGCGTTGTGCAGGTCCATCACGGCTTTTTCTGGTAAGCGCGGCCCCCGAAAAGGGCTGACGCAAGAACGGCTCCGGGTTCCCTTTCCCCGGAGCCGTTTGTTTTTTGCCCGACAACAAAGCCACCGCCCTTGGCCGCGCCGCCCATTTCCAGGCGAGCGCGGCCGATGGCGCGTAAACGCCATCAGTCCGAAAGGGGGTGGACCGAGCGCGAAACGATCCGCAGGGTGAAAAGTTCCCTCGCTCGCCTCAGGCGGAGAGCGCCTGGGCGATCAGCTTCCGGCTGTTGTCGATGCCATAAAGCGCGATGAAACTGCCCATGCGCGGTCCCTGATCCGCACCCAGCAGCGTCTGATAGAGCGCCTTGAACCAGTTGCGTAGCTCCGCGAAGCCGAACGCCTCATCCTTGCCGATGGCATAGACGATATTCTGTATGTCCTCCGCCGAGGCGTCAGCAGGGAGCGCGGCCAATTCCTCATCCAGTTTTCGCAGTGCCGCCGCTTCATGGGTTTCGGGCGCGCGCTTTTTGAGCGTGGGGGCCACGAAATCGCGATGGTAAGCGAGCGCATGGCCGATCAGACGGTCGAGATCGGGATAGGTTTCCGGGCTGGCGTCCGCGACATAGTTGCGGAGATAGCTCCATACCTGATCGCGGGTCGCATCGCCCATCACCCCGACAAGGTTGAGCAGCAGACCGAACGTCACTGGCAGCGATCCTTGCGGAAGCTTGCCGTCATGGACGTGGTGGACCGGATTGCCCAGTTGCTGTTCGACCGGCTGGCTGGGGTAATTGCCCCGGAACTGCCAATATTCATCCACCGCGCGAGGAATGACGCCCATGTGGAGCTGCTTCGCCTTCTTCGGTTCGCGATAGGCGTAGAAGGCAAGGCTTTCCTCCGGCCCATAGGTCAGCCATTGTTCGAGGCTGAGGCCGTTGCCCTTGGATTTGGAGATCTTCTCTCCCTTTTCGTCCAGGAACATTTCGTAATTGAAGCCTTCGGGCGGACGGCCGCCGAGCGCACGGCAGATCTTTGAGCTTTGCGTGACCGAATCGATCAGATCCTTGCCCGCCATCTCATAATCGACGCCCAGCGCAACCCAGCGCATTGCCCAGTCGACCTTCCACTGCAACTTCGCTCCGCCAGACAGGATCGATTGCTCAATGACCTCACCCTCATCCTCGAACCGGATGATGCCCGCATCGGCATCCACCACCTCGACCGGCACCTGAAGGACGATGCCGCTTTTCGGGCTGATGGGGAGGACAGGCGAATAGGTCGCTTGCCGTTCCTTGCGAAGCGTCGGCAGCATGATGTCCATGATCGCCTGATAGCGGCGCAGCACCAACTTCAACGTCTCGTCGAACGCGCCTGACTGATAGCGTTCGGTCGCGGAGACGAACTCGTAGTCGAAGCCGAAGCGGTCGAGAAACTCGCGCAGCATTGCGTTGTTGTGATGCGCGAAGCTTTCATATTTGCCGAAAGGATCAGGCACCTGCGTCAGCGGCTTGCCCAGATGTTCCGCCAGCATCGCTTGATTGGGCACATTGTCCGGCACCTTGCGCAGGCCGTCCATGTCGTCGCTGAACGCGATCAAGCGCGTGGGGATGTCCGATAGCGCATGATAGGCGTTGCGAACCATGGTTGTCCGCAGCACTTCGTTGAAGGTGCCGATATGCGGCAGGCCCGACGGACCATAGCCGGTTTCGAACAGGATATGGCCTTTTTCAGGTGTGCCCTGCTGATAGCGCTTGAGCAGCTTGCGGGCTTCCTCATAGGGCCAGGCCTTGGATGCGCTCGCGGCGGCGCGGAGAATATCGGAAACGGTCATGAGCCAAGCCAGTAGCGGCGAACAGGCCGAAAGAAAACGCCCTTTCGGGGTAAATCTGTATCAAGCATCCGAGCGGTTTTCAGACTTCATTAACCTCATAAGTTCATATGAGCATTAAGGAGGAGCCATGCAGATTCAGCGCGCCCGTGTCCGCATCGCAGTCGAAATTCCGATTGTCATCACCACTGTGCTTGACAGTCTGGAGGGAACGATCGTCGATCTGAGCGAAGGCGGCGCACAGGTGGTGGGGTGTTCCCTGCCCGCGAAAACGCAGTGCCAGCTCGATCTGGATGGCCATGTCGTGTTCGGCACGGTCCGTTGGTCCGAAGAGGACCGAATGGGAATCCGATTTCCCTATGAACTGACCGAAGGGCCATTGCTGGAGCGGCTACATATGGCGCGGGCCGCACGGCGAGCACCGATGGCAGCCTATCAACCCGCCTATGAACGTCTGCCCACGACGCCTTATGCCCCGCTGATACAAAGCAGCTTTGGACGGCGCATCCGCTAACGTCGGTCCGTGTCACGAACCAACTAGACACTTGCCCGTTTACGCTGGATTAACCCTGTTATCCTATGCCGGTGACAGGCTTCCGCGCCAAGAAACCGCGCATTGAAGGACTGTCTGTGGCGTTCGACCTTTCCCTATCCAATCACGATAAGGAAGAGCCTCGTTCGCCCATTCTCCACACTTGCCCGCCGTTGCTGGTCATGTCGATGTTTTCGATCATCCCGGCAATCGGCGTGGGCACGGGCCTGTTTTCCATGGATATCGCTGCGCTCGGCCCAATTTTCCTGGCGATTTCGGTGATAGTGGCATGTGGACTTCGCCTGAGCTGCCTAAAGATGCCGATGATAGGCCACTTTGTCTGGGCCAGCGGCACCTTTTATCTGATCGCCCTGATCGTGCCGCTGGCCTGTGCAGTATTGGCCCGGACAGCCCTGCCTTATGCGGATGAAGCATTGAGCCAAGCGGATCAGATGCTGGGCTTTGACTGGATGGCAATGATTCACTTGTATCAGGCGCATCCCATCGCGTCCGAATTCCTTGCAAGAGTGTATATGACGCTGAACTGGCAACCTCAACTTCTGCTTCTGCTGCTCTGCATTTTCCGATCCACGCCTATGGTTTATCGTTTCCTGACGGCATGGGCCCTCTGCCTGCTCGTGACCGTCGCACTCTTTCCCTTTTTTCCTGCCGTGGCTGCGTTCGATTTTTATCGAATCAATGTTGCGGACATGCCTGGACCCATCATGGAATATGACTGGAAACTGCGGGAAATCATGGACGGATTAAGGAACGGAATGGACACCGTTTTGGGTCTCCATCATCTGAAGGGCATCATAACCATGCCTAGCTTCCATGCGGCTTCAGCCGTGTTGCTAACATGGGGTTACTGGTCGCTGACATGGATGCGCTGGCCTTTTCTTTTATTGAACGTCATCATGATCATCTCTGCGCTACCCATAGGCGGTCATTATCTGATCGACATTTTCGCAGGCATGGCGTTGGCTGCTTTGTCGATCCAGGGCGCCAATCACATCCATCGCCGGATCGACAATTTCGAGGGCGTTCGACTCATCGCAAGATCATCCCTGCAAGCAGCCTGAAACGCCGCGCGGACTCCCGATCACCGCTTTTCGGGTTTCCCTTTTGTTCCAGCTCGCCTAAGCCGGACGGGTGATCGACCCGTCCGCCCTGCCCGCACTCCATGCCAGCCATGGCGGCATCTGGCATCGGGAGGGGGGGCACACCCAGGGCATCGCCAAGGGGCAGGCGATCAGCCGCGCGGCGGAGACGCCGACCCTGATCCTGAATGCACCGCTCACCGGGCAGAGGCTGGGCTATCCCGATCTGAATGGCCTCGACCTGCTGGAGTTGTGGGCGTTCGTCTATCCCGCGCATTTTCTGGTGCCCACGCCCAAGGGACTGGCAGAGGCGCTGGACCTGCCCGCCATCGCCAGCGAAGCCGATATCCCCGCGCTGTTGCAGATGGCGACGGCGCGGCTGCTCGACCGGATCGAATCGCCTGCCTGGGAGGAACGGGAAGGCGCATGGACGGCGGCGCAGGCGCTCCATCGGTTGCGCTGGCCCTGGGCGCCGCTGGTCGCGCGCCGCATCGCTCAGCCGCAAGAGGCCGAGCGCTGGCTCTTTTCCAAATTGCCCGAATGGGAGGAAGCGCCGCCGCGCCCCGCGGCCCGCGTGATCGCGCTGGAGGAGGACCAGGTGCTCGGCCGGCTGGCGGACCTGACCGGCATGGATGCGGAGCCGCGCCCCGGCCAGCGGGCCTATGCCGCCGCCGCCATCTCCGCCTTCCGCCCGCGCGCGCATCGCGATCAGCCCAACATGCTGCTGGCTGAGGCAGGGACCGGGATCGGCAAGACGCTGGGCTACCTCGCGCCCGCCTCGCTCTGGGCGGCGCAGGCGCAGGGGACGGTGTGGGTGTCGACCTATACCAAGGCGTTGCAGCGGCAACTGGACAGGGAAAGCCCGCGCCTCTTCCCCGATCCCGCGATGGCCGCCAAGCGCGTCGTGGTGCGGAAGGGGCGGGAGAATTATCTCTGCCTGCTGAACCTTGAGGATGCGCTGCAAGGCGGCTTTTCGGGGCGCGCGGCGATATTGGCGCAACTGGTGGCGCGCTGGGCGGCCTTCACCAAGGATGGCGACATGATCGGTGGCGACCTGCCCGGATGGCTGCCGATCTTGTTCCGGCGCAACGGCTCCACGGCGCTGACCGACCGGCGGAGCGAGTGCATTTATGCGGGCTGTCCGCATTACCGGAAATGCTTCATCGAGCGGTCGGTGCGGGCTTCGGCGGAGGCGGACATCGTCATCGCCAATCATGCGCTGGTGATGATCAACGCCGCGCGCGGGCGGGAAACGGGGCAGCAGCCGCAGCGCATCGTCTTCGACGAAGGCCATCATCTGTTCGACGCGGCCGATTCGACCTTTTCGGTCGCGCTGTCGGGGCAGGAGGCGATCGAACTGCGCCGCTGGATCATGGGGCCGGAAAGCGGTTCGCGCGGGCGGCGGCGGGGGCTGGCGGCGCGGCTGTCGGACCTTGCGAGCTATGACGAGGCGGGCGGCGAGGCGATCCGCATGGCGGCGGACGCGGCGCGCGCGCTCCCCGCCGACGAGTGGCTCAAGCGGATCGTCGCGGGCGAGCCTTTCGGGCCAGTCGAGGCGCTGCTCTCGGCGGTGCGCGGGACGGTCTATACCCGCGCGGGCGACAATGGCGAGGCGGATGCCGGATACGGGCTGGAGACGGAACTGGCCGAACCCGACGGCGCGCTGGTGGAGGCCGCGCAGGAAGCGGCGCTGGCGCTGGATGCGCTGCTGCGGCCCCTCACCCGGCTCGCCAAGCGGCTGGAAGCGGTGATCGAGGATGCGCCCGACTGGCTGGACGGCGCGGCGCGGGCGCGGGTCGAGGGGGCCATCGCTTCGCTGGGCTGGCGGTGCGATCTGGTTTCGGCCTGGCTGGCGCTGCTGGCGCGGATCGGGGGGCCGGCGGACGCGGATTTCGTCGACTGGCTGGCGGTCGACCGGATCGAGGGACGCGAGTTCGACATCGGCATCCACCGCCACTGGCTCGATCCGACGCGGCCGCTGGCGGAGACGGTGCTGAAGCCCGCGCAGGGCGTGGTCGTCACGTCCGCGACGCTGAAGGGCGGCGGCGATTGGGACAATGCGGAGCGGCGCTGCGGCGCGGCCCATCTGCCGCGCGGGGCGGATCGGTTCGAAGCGTCCAGCCCCTTCGACTATGCGGCGCGGTCCGAGGTGCTGATCGTCACCGACATCAAGCGGGGCGACATCGCCGGGCTGTCGGGAGCCTATGCACGCCTGATCGAGGCGGCGGGCGGGGGGACATTGGGCCTCTTCACCGCGATCCGGCGGTTGCGGGCGGTCCATGCGCGGATCGCCGACCGGCTGGCGCGAGCGGGGCTGCCGCTCTACGCGCAGCATGTCGATCCGATGGATACGGGCACGCTGGTCGATATCTTCCGCGACGATCCGCGCGCGTCGCTGCTGGGGACCGATGCCCTGCGCGACGGAGTGGACGTGCCGGGTCATTCGCTGCGGCTGGTGGTGATGGAGGGGGTGCCCTGGTCCAAGCCCACGGTGCTGCACGCCGCGCGCAAGCTGGCGGAGGGCGGGAGCGCCTATGACGACCGGCTGATCCGCGCGCGGCTGGCGCAGGCGTTCGGGCGGCTCATCCGGCGCGCGGGGGACAAGGGGAGTTTCGTCATCCTGTCCGCCGCCATGCCGAGCCGGTTGCTGTCCGCCTTTCCGCCCGGCACGCCGATCCGCCGTCTGACGCTGGACGAAGCGATCATCGCCGTCAGCGCCGGCGGGCAATATAGCGATGGCCTTGGCGGCGGCATGAGGCTAGGGGATCAGGGAATCATCCATGATCCGCCCGTCCCGGAGAGAGAATGAAGCGCCTGACCCTGCTGCGCCATGCCAAGTCCGACTGGGACGATCCGGTCGCCCGCGACTTTGACCGGCCGCTCAATCGCCGGGGAGAAAAGGCGGCGCTGTTGATGGGGCAATTCGCGCAGACGAAAAAGATGCGCTTCGACCGGCTCGTGGCGTCCCCCGCCGTGCGGGTCGTACAGACGCTGGAAACCTTCTTTGCGGGTTATGGTGAAGCGCTGGACGCGCATTGGGACCGGCGCATCTATCTGGCGTCGGCGGCGACCCTGCTGGACGTGGTGCGCGATCTGCCCGAGGAGACGGGGAGCGCGCTGATGGCAGGGCATAATCCGGGTTTTGAAGAACTGATCCTGGAACTGGTGCCGGACGATGGCGCCAGCCCGATACGAGAGGATGTGGAAGTGAAATTCCCCACCGCCAGCCTTGCCGTCATGGACCTGGCCATCGACCGCTGGGCCGATGCGGCAGAAAATAGCGCGACGCTGGTGAGCTTCATCCGCCCCCGCGATCTGGACCCCGCCTTGGGACCGGGCACGCGCTGAGGCTTACTCGATGACACCTATCTTTTGGCGCAGAGCCGAAATGCGCGATGCGCCTGCTCTGTCGATATTGGGCGGCGCGACATTTCTGGCAAGCTTTGCTCATGATCATCCGGGCAAGGCGCTGATCGACCACATCCTTGGCGCTCATGATGAAGCCTTTTATCGCGCCGTGCTGGGCGATTTCGACCAGACGGCGCTGATCGGCGAAACGCCGCTAGGCGCACCGGTGGGTTATGCGCTGCTGACGCCGCCAAACCTTCCAGTTCCGGTAGTCAAAGGACTGGACGCAGAATTGAAGCGCTTTTACCTGCTGAGCGGCTGGCAAGGGCGGGGCAATGGCGACGCGCTGATGGAGCTGGTAGTGGCCGAAGCCCGGGCGCGAAAGGCGCAGCGCCTGCTGCTGGCCGTCTATTCCGCGAATGAAAAAGCGCGCCGTTTCTATGGGCGGCATGGCTTTGCGGAAATCGGCGAAACCGTCTTCATGGTCGGGGACGTGCCGTTCCGCGACCTGATCTATGCTCGTTCGCTGTAAATAGACCCTTACTCGCCCAGCGCCTGCGCCAATGTGGTGCGGATCGACTCCAGACGCCTGAGCAGATCAGTTCCGGGCTGGCTCGGCTGCGACTTTGACGAAGATGCGCCATTGCCGTCGGCCAGCGCCTTTTGCGCGCCGCGCACGGTGAAGCCTTCGACATTGAGAAGCTGGTTGATCCGGCGAACCAGCGCGACATCGGCCGGGCGGTAATAGCGTCGGTTACCCGCCCGTTGCAGCGGGCGAAGCTGTGGAAAGCGCGTTTCCCAATAGCGCAGTATATGTTGCGGAAGATCCAGCTCACCCGCCAACTCACTGATGGTCAGAAACGCACCCTCTGCCTTTTCCATGAAGCAGATGTTGCACCCATAGTTGAGCCAAGGTCAACCATGGTAAATGCATGATATGTGCTAAAAAAGACGCAAACCGGCGTTCAGCCGCCGGCCACGCGGTCCCGCATGGCCTGACTGGCGCGGAAGGTCAGCACGCGACGTGGTTCGATCGGCACTTCCACGCCCGTTTTCGGGTTGCGGCCCATACGCTGATTCTTGTCGCGCAGGACGAAGGTGCCGAAGCTGGAGATTTTCACATTTTCTCCCCGCTCCAGCGCATCAGCCATATGTTCGAGGATGGATTCCACCAGTGCCGCCGCTTCGGCGCGCGAAAGGCCAATGTGACGATTGACGCTTTCTGCAAGGTCGGCCCGCGTCAAGGTTCCATTGCCCGTCATATGACTTCCCCGTTTAGTACCCCTTTGATGAAGGTGCCCCAGAAGCGCAATTTTTGCAAGATGGCATAAGGACAAGAAAGCGTTTCAAAACTAGACTTTACAAGGAGGAGAAAGGGCTAGACGCGCAAGGCGCAAGCGCCCCAGGTGAAGCCGCCGCCCATGGCTTCCAGCACGAGCAAGTCACCTGCCTTGACCCGGCCGTCGCGCACCGCCAGATCGAGCGCCAGCGGCACCGACGCGGCGGAAGTATTGGCATGCTGATCCACCGTCATGACGACCTTTTCGGACGGCAGCTTCAGCTTGCGCGCTGTCGCGTCGAGGATGCGGGCGTTGGCCTGATGCGGGATCAGCCAGTCGATATCGGCGGGGGTGAGGTCCGCCAGCGCGAGCACTTCGGTCAGGACGGAAGCGAGATTGACGACCGCGTGGCGAAAGACTTCCTGCCCCCTCATCCGCAACTTGCCAACGGTCTGCGTGGTAGAGGGCCCGCCGTCTACATAGAGCAGCTGGTTATGGCGGCCATCGGCATGGAGTTTCGATGCGAGGATGCCGCGGGTGCCCTCCGCGCTTTCCTCCGCGCCAAGCACGATCGCGCCCGCGCCATCGCCGAACAGAACGCAGGTGCCTCGGTCTTCCCAATCGAGAATGCGGCTGAAGGTTTCGGACCCGATCACCAGCGCGTGCCGGGCCGCGCCCGAACGGATCATGCTGTCGGCGACTGTCACCGCATAGAGGAAACCGGAACAGACAGCCGCCACATCGAAGGCGACGCAATCGTCAATGCCGAGCGCCGCCTGCACCAGCGTGGCGCTGGCCGGGAAAGTCTGATCGGGCGTGGCGGTCGCCAGAATGATGAGATCGATGTCCTGTGGTGTCAGCTTCGCGGCATCCAGCGCGGCGCGGGCCGCATCGGTCGCCAGCGAGGCGGTAGTTTCTCCTTCGCCCGCGATATAGCGCGCGCGGATGCCGGTGCGCTCCACAATCCATTCATCGCTGGTGTCGACCGTCTGCGCCAGTTCCGCATTGGTGACCTTGCGCGCCGGCAGAGCCGAACCCGTGCCCAGAAGTATCGAACGGCGGATCACTTTGCGGACAGCTCCTGCTTGAAGGGTGCGGACAAGGCTTCGATCCCCGCCATGTCGGCGGCGATGCGCCGGGTGATGTCTTCCTCCAGCAGGCGCGCGGCGACGTGGACGGCGTTGGCCACGCCCTTGTCGGTGGCGCCTCCATGGCTTTTTATGACCACGCCGTTGAGGCCCAGAAAAACCGCACCATTGTGATTATTGGGATCGAGATGATGTTTGAGCAGATGCATCGCAGGCTTGGAGATCAGGAAGCCGATCTTGGAGCGCAGCGAACTGGTGAACGCCCTGCGTAGCAGGTCGGTGACGAAACGGGCGGTGCCCTCCGCGGTCTTGAGCGCGACATTGCCCGAAAAGCCGTCGCACACGATCACGTCGACATCGCCCCGGCCAATCTTGTCGCCCTCGGTAAAGCCTTCGAAGGACAGCGGCAGCGCATCGGCGGCGCGCAGGATCGCGGCGGCGTCGCGGATTTCGTCGGTGCCCTTGAGTTCCTCGGTGCCGATGTTCATCAGGCGCACGCGCGGGCGGTCGAGGTCGCAGGCGATGCGGGCATAGGCCGCACCCATCACCGCGAACTGGACGAGGTTGCGCGCATCGCATTCCGTGTTCGCGCCAAGGTCCAGCATGACGACATCGTTATCGCCCAGCGTTGGCAGCATCGCGGCCAGCGCGGGCCGGTCAATGCCCGGCATGGTGCGAAGCGCAACCTTCGCCATCGCCATCAACGCACCGGTATTGCCCGCCGACACGGCCGCCCCCGCATCGCCCGATTTCACGGCAGCGATTGCCATGCTCATCGAACTGCCCTTCTTGCGAACGGCGGCACTGGGCTTGTCGCTGCCATCGACCACCGAATCGCTATGGACGACTTCGGAAGCCGCGCGCAGATTGGGGTGGTTGTCGAGCGCCGCCTTGAGCTGCGTTTCGTCACCGAACAGGATGAAACGCAGGCCGTCATGACGGCGACGGGCCAAAGCCACGCCCGCCATCATAACGCGAACGCCTTCATCCCCGCCCATCGCGTCGATTGCGATTCGCGGATGGTTCGGCACGTCAGATCACCTTTGCGGCGGAAAGAATGTCGTCAGGCTCCGACGGCAACGACTTCACGACCATTATAATGGCCGCAAGCATCGCACAGATTATGCGGACGCTTCAATTCGCCACAGTTCGAGCATTCCTGGAACGCTTCGACGCGCAGCGAATCGTGGCTGCGGCGCATACCGCGGCGGGAGGGAGACGTTTTCCTCTTTGGGACAGCCATGTCGGCACCTTATTCCGTAAATAAAAATCTGGTTGTGCGACTGGCCGTAATCCGATGGATGCGGACGCCACAGGCGCCGCAGACCCATGCGGCCCGGGTGATCGCGAAGCCCTGCGCCTATACCGCTTTTTAGCCGGGGCGCAAGTCCTTCCTTGCCCCTGCCCGCTCCTGTCTTATGCTGCGGCATCCCGTCACGTCCCTGGGGGAGAGGACATCATGCTACTGCCGATCACGCTGACGCTGGCTGCCGCCTGCGCGCTCATTAACCTGTGGCTGGCGAGCCGCTGCGTGCGAATCCGGATGGCCGACAAGGCCATACACGGCGATGGCGGCAACGCCCTGCTGGCGCGGCGGATGCGCGCCCATGCCAATTTCATCGAATATACGCCGATCGTCCTGATCCTGTTTGCGCTTATTGAGATGGCGCTGGGCGCATCGCTGTGGCTGTGGATCGGCGCGCTTGCTTATACCATCGCGCGAATCGCCCATGGGCTGGGCATGGATGCGGAAAGCGGCGGCGGTCTGCGCGCCATGGGGGCGCTTGCCACATGGATCATCATGATCGCGCTGGCTGGCGCCGCGCTCTATGCCGCTTATTACGGTACGCGGGAAATCCCCGCGCCGCCCGCACTGGCCGCCGTCGTCTAGGCCAGCACTGCATCGGCAACGAACGGGTTACTCCGTCGTTCATGCGCGAAATTGCTCATGGGGCCATGGCCGGGAACGAAGGCCGTGTCCCCGCCAAGCGGCCAGAGCTTGCCGGTGATGGCGTCGATCAAATCCTGATGATTGCCCATGGGGAAGTCGGTACGGCCGATAGACCCTTGAAACAGCACGTCGCCGACGATGGCAAGCTTGCTGGGGGCATGGTGGAATATGACATGGCCGGGCGTGTGGCCGGGGCAATGCAGCACATCCAGCACCAGATTACCCACCGTCACCTGATCTCCATCGTGGAGCCAGCGGTCCGGTTCGAAAATTTGGCCTTTTATGCCGTAACGGCTGCCATCCTCGGCAAGCCGGTCGATCCAGAACCGATCCGCTTCATGCGGCCCTTCGATCGGCACGCCCAGTTCTTCCGCCAATATGCCCGTCTGCCCGCAATGATCGATATGCCCATGAGTGACGAGCAGCTTTTCGATGGTCACGCCCTGTTGTTCGGCGGCCGCCTTGAGCCGGTCGAGATCACCGCCCGGATCGACGAAGGCGCCCTTATTGGTGGCCGTGCACCAGAGCAGCGTGCAATTCTGCTGCAAGGGCGTGACAGTGATAATAGTGGCTTTGAGCGGAGGCATGGTCATGCTCCCCGATGTGGCGAAGAGGCGGGTCGGGCGCAAGGCCCTGCCCCAGAACTATCGTCCTATCACCGTTCCTGCTCCGCCGCCTCCATGTCGAACCGCTCGGCTAGGCTGATGCCATCAAGCACCTTGGCCGTTTCGTCACGCAGACGCAGCATCACCCGATGCAGGCGACACTCCGATTCGGGCAGGCAATTATTGCAGGTTTCGTGCGCGAAACGGCTGGCGCAGGGCGTGAGCGCGAGCGACCCACGCGTCAGCCGCACAATGTCGCCATAGCTGATGTCGACTGGCGCAAGGGCCAGCCAATAACCGCCATCCCGACCACGCTGCGTTTCCACCAGCCCTTCGCGCGCCAGTTCGGACAGGATCACCGTCAGGAACTTGGAGGGAATATTCTGCTGCGACGAAATTTCGGTAAGCGGAACCGGGCCCTGACGGTAGCGATCGGCCAGATGCTGAAGTGCGCGGATGGCATAGCGGGTCTTCTGCGAAAGCATGGGTCCGTTATTCGCTCATGTCCGCGATTTGACAAGATCGGGGCGCAGAAATCCGGGCATCGCCCTGCACGGCGATGATGGCGCGCGCGGTTCCGTGGGAAGCCGCGCGCCGCGCTTCACGCCGCCGCACCCTCCAGCGCGGTTTCATAGGTCGATGCCTTGAAGCCGACGATGGTGCGCCCCCCCACGTCCAGGATCGGGCGCTTTATCATCGACGGGTTCGCCATCATCAGCAGCACCGCCTTGTCCGCGTCGATATGCGCGCGATCCCCTTCCGGCAAAGCGCGGAACGTCGTGCCCGAACGGTTGAGGATGGTTTCCCAGCCATGCTCGTCCACCCATCCGCGCAACGCCGCTTCGTCGACGCCCGACACTTTATAGTCGTGGAAGCTGTATGGAACGCGGCTGTTGTCGAGGAAATTGCGCGCCTTCTTGATCGTGTCGCAATTCTTGATGCCATACATGGTGATCATGGCCGATTATCCTTTGAAAGCGGTGACGTCGATTTCGATCTTCATCAACGGCTCGATGAGGCCGGTGACGGTGCAGGTGGCAACGGGGCGGATGTCCCCGAAAACCGCGCGCAGGGGCGCTGCGATCTCGTCCCAATAAGCAGGGTCGGTGATGTAATAATTGACGCGCACGACATCGCCGAAGGAAAAGCCGCCCTCCGCCAGCGCGGCGCCTATGACCTTGAGTGCATTGGCGGCCTGATCGGCAACGCGTTCCGGCATGGCTCGGGTGTCGGGATCATAACCGGTAGTGCCTGACACAAAGCACCAGTCGCCCTGAACCAGAGCGCGCGAATAGCCGACATGCGCCTCAAACGGCGAACCGGAAGATATCAGCCTGCGGGACATGAGGATTCCTTCGATGCTGCGCGGAAAGGGATCGCGCGGCTCTTGCCCCGTTGGCGGCCCACTGTCCAGTGCTTTCGGGAACAGCGGGCGGCGCGATCCGTTGGAGCGGCAGGATCGAGAACGGAAAGGATCAAGCCATGAGTCAGCTTCCCCCAGAGGAACCGGAAGAAAATAGCGAACAGGCCGAAGAAGGAACGCAGGCGCAGGATGTGGCGGAATCTGCGCGGACCAATTCCACCGACCTGGCCGAGGACAGCGAACATGGCGGTCGGCCCAATCCCGCACTGATCACGCCCGAGGATGCGCCCGACCTGGTCGACCGGATGACGGACATGGTGCGGTCTGGCCGGATCGACACCGACGCCTTTGCGGGAGAGCCGCAAATGGATGACGAGGAAGACGAACTGGGACCAACCGAAGACGAGGATTGACCGGAGCTATTGCGCCGCCCAGCCCCCTGCCGTCGCGACATAGAGGCGCGCGACATTGCGAAGCTGGCGCGCCCGCGCTTCGACCAGTGATGAAGTGGCGCGCTGATACAGGCGGTTGGAATCGAGCACTTGCAGGATGCCGCTATTGCCGACCTGGAAACTCTTGCGGGAAAGATTGAGCGACCGTTCCGCGACATCGAGCGCCTCGCGCTGATTGTCGACCGTGCGGGCGTCGTTGTTCAGGGAATGGAGCAGGTCGGCCACCTGCCCGAAAGCCTCGATAACGGTCTGTCTGTAGGTCGCGGCGGCCACCTGCATACCCGCCTGCGCCCCGCGCCGTTCAGCCTTGAGCGTGCCGCCATGGAAGATCGGCGCGGTGATACCGCCGAAAATGTCGAAAGCACGGAAACCGCTGTCAAGAATATGGCCGACATTGGGCGCGCCCTGTTCGATCGTCGCGCCTAGGGTGATGCTCGGATAAAGCCGCGCCGCCGCGACGCCCACGCCAGCGGTAGCCGCGTGAAGTTCCGCCTCCGCCTGGAGGATATCGGGCCGTTTGTGCACCAGTTCCGACGGCAACGTTACTGGCACGCTTGTCGGCAGGGTGAAGCTTGCAAGCGTGAAATCGGTCGGCCCCAGGTCGGATGGAGCCACACCTACCAGCACTGCGAGCATATTGCGCGCCTCCGCCAGTTGCTGATCCAGCTGGGGCAGTTCGCCGCGATCATTGGCAAGCTGGCTCTGCACGCTCAACAGTTCGACCATCGTTCCCTTGCCCGCCCTGCGACGTGCGTCGGTGAGGTCCACCGTGCGCTGATCCTCGGCAAGCAAGGCCGTCGTCGTCTCGATGCGGGCGCGGGTGGCGGCTATGGCGAGCACCTGATTGACCACCCGTCCGGCAATGACGAGATGCGCGGCCTCCGTTTCGCGGGCCTGCGCGTCGGCCTTGGCGACTGCCTGTTCAACAGCGCGCTTCTTGCCGCCGAACAGATCGAGGTCGTAGCTGATGCCGCCGCCCACGGAATAGAGATTGAAGATCGGATTACCGCCCGTGGATCCTATGCCCGCCGGGTCGAAGCCGAAACCGGCAAGGTTCACCTCCTCCCGTTCGGCGCGTGCATGAGCGTCCACCTGCGGCAGGCGCGCGCCTGCGACCGCGGCGATGCGCGCCTGCGCCTGCAACAATGTGGCATTGCTGGCCGCAAGGCTCTGGTTATTGGTCATGGCTCGATCAACCAGCGCGTTGAGTTCAGGCGAACCGAAGGATTCCCACCAGCGCAACGCCGGTCCCTCGCCGGGTTGAGCGACCGGGCCACCGGGCGATGTCTGCAAGGTGGCGCCCGGCGCGATATAATCGTGCGTCGGGGGCGAGGCAGGGCGCACGAAATCGGGACCGGCGGAACAACCGACCAGCATCAGCCCCGAAGTAAGAGCAAGAAAAAGCGAATGTCGCATATATCATTCCATATGGAAGGCGAAATCGTCCTCGGTCGGCTTGTGGCGCGCCGACCGCATGAAGAGGAGCATCGGCATCATCAAAAGCGTCACGATGAATAGCGCCCAATAGGTATCGATATAGGCGACCATCGCCGCCTGACGTGTAATTTCGGCATTCAGCCGCGCGACCGCCGAGGGCAGATTGAAGTCGAAGTCCGGCATTTGCCAGCTGAGCAGCGGATTATCAGGCCTGATGCCTTCCACCAGCCGCGAATGGACCGTGGCGGTGTTGCGGATTGTCATGGCCTGAACCACCGAAATGCCGATCGCCGAACCCAGATTGCGGATCAACGTGAACATGGCCGCGCCCTCATTACGCAAACGCTGATCCAGCGTCGCAAAGGCAAGGGTGGAGAGCGGCACGAAAACAAGACCGGTGCCCAATCCCTGAATGAAGCCCGACATGATGATGGGTCGTTCGTCCATGCCGAGCGAAAAACCGGACATGATATGCATCGAGACCGCGCACAGGATGAGTCCCGACAAGATCAAAAGGCGCGTGTCGTAACGCCGGATCAACTGGCCGACCAGCATCATGGACACCATAGTGCCGACACCACGCGGCGCGGTTACGAGCCCGGTCAGCACGACCGGATAACCCATGAGTTGCTCAAGCATCGGCGGGAGAAGCGCCAGAACCGAGAACACCACCACGCCTATGAAGAAACCGAAAATCGAACCGAGCACGAAATTACGATCGGCAAACAGTCCCAATTCGATGAACGGCTTCTTCGCCGTCATGATGTGAACGAGGAAGAGATAGAGGAAAAAGGCCGCCGCCAACGCTTCGATCCAAATCTCCGTGGAGCTGAACCAGTCCTGCTGCTGGCCCCGGTCGAGCATCAACTGAAGCGCGCCGATGCCCAGCGCCAACAGCGCAAAACCAAAGAAATCGAGGCTCCGCTTTTCCTCGTCCTCCGTTTCCGAGAGAAAGGCTGAAATGCCCATGAAGGTCACGATGCCGACCGGCAGGTTGATGTAGAAGACCCAGCGCCAGGTCAGATTATCAGTAAGCCAGCCACCCAGGGCAGGACCGACGATAGGCCCGAGAACGGCACCCATGCCCCAGATCGCCATGGCGGACCCGTGCCGCTCCGGCGGATTGATGTCGAGCAAGATGGCTTGGCTCATAGGCACGAGCGCCGCGCCAAACATACCCTGCAACATGCGGAAGGCGACCAGTTCGCCGATATTCGTTGCAATGCCGCAAAGCGCCGAGGCGATGGTGAAGCCAATGATCGAGACCTGCATCAGCCGCTTGCGGCCGAACCGCCCGGCCAGCCAGCCGGTGAGCGGCGTGAAGATGGCGGCGGAGACGATATAAGAGGTCAGAACCCAGGTGATTTCGTCCTGGGAAGCCGAAACGCTGCCCTGAATATGCGGCAGCGCCACATTCGCGATAGTGCTATCCAGCGCATTCATGATCGTGGCGGTCATCACCGAAAAGGTGAGGAACCGGCGTGTCGTGGCGTCGGGATAGGTGACGTCGCTCATTTCGAGGGTGCGGCCGTCGCTCGCGCCGAACCGAAGAAATGCCGACGGTGTCCGGTGTCGACCGTGACCAGCGCGCTCAGCCCAGCGTGAAGCGGAAGATCCGCCGGCGCGTTTGCCAGTTCCAGTTCGACCGGCAAGCGCTGCACGACCTTCACCCAGTTGCCGGTCGCATTTTCAGGCGGAAGCAAGGAGAAGGCATTGCCAGTGCCAGGGCTGAAACTGCTGATCCGCGCCTTAAGCTCATAGTCGGGATAAGCGTCGAGCTTCACCGTCGCCCCTTGGCCCAGCCGCATGTAGCGCAACTGGCTCTCCTTGAAATTGGCTTCGATCCACAGATGTCTGCCAACCAGCGTGAAGACCGGGCGGCCGGCGGCTACATAATCGCCGACCTGAAGCTGGCTCACCTTGGTGACGATGCCGTCCTGCGGCGCCTTGACCGTGGTATAGTCCAGATTGAGCTGTGCATCGTTGACGTTCGCGGCGGCATAACGCACGCTTGGCTGATCGGTGACGGGGGCGTCGACCTGGCCAGAGAGCGCAGCCTTGATCCCCGCTGCGTCCTGACGCGCCCCGGCGATCGCCTGACGTGCGGTCTTTACGGCCAGGGCCGCCTGTTCATATTGATCCTGCGAGCTGATGCCCTGCCCCAGCAGATCCTTCTGCCGCGCGGCCTCGCGTGTTGCATAATCGAGCTGGGCCTGTGCCGCTTCTATCTTCGCATCGGCCGAGGCATAGTCGGCCCGCCGCGCAGCAACCTGGCTGCGGGCATCGGCCAATTGGGCATGGGCTGCGTGCAACGCCGCCTGATAATGGTCGGGATCAATCCGGAACAGAACCTGTCCGGCCTTCACCACATCATTCTCATGGACCATGACAGCGATGACATGGCCGCTCACATTGGGCGTGATCGCGACCAGCCCGGCCTGGACATAGGCATTGTCCGTTTCTTCATAACGCCCGCCGGAAAGATAGGCGATCAGCCCACCGACGATCAGCACGATAGGCGCGGCGATCAGTAGTGGCCGACGGAGTCGTGCTTTGAGCGAGGGACGCTCGGGTTGCGGCGTATCAAAGGCTCCGTCTGCTTGAGAATCCGGCGACATATCGAGCACGATGAGTTCCTGTAAATTGGATAAAAGCTGACCTGAACGGCATCCGCCCGTGCCTATAGAGCAGCAACATTCCCTGCCTAGTGATTATTGGCCAGCTTTATTATGAATCATATTCATGCAAACTATCGACCTCAATCTTCTTCGCGTGTTCGAAACCCTCTATGATACGCAAAGCGTCACTCGCGCAGCGGAACGGCTGGGCCTTACCCAATCCGCGATCAGCCACGCGTTGGCCCGCCTGCGCCAGGCTATCGGCGATCCCCTGTTCGTGCGGCGTGCCGGTGGGTTGCAGCCGACCGCGCGCGCTATCGAAATCGCGCCTGGCATTCGGGACGGGCTGAACCAGTTGCACGGCGCTCTGGAGACCGCGCCGTTCGATCCTGCTACCGCCAGCCGCCGATTCCGCATCGGCGCCGGCGTCTATTTCTGCACCCTGCTCATCCCGGATCTGATCGCGCGCGTTCGCACCCTGGCGCCTCAAGTCTCGCTCTCCATCCACGCGCTGGGTTCCGATCTCCTTGCCTCGCTCGACAATGGCGCGACGGACATCGCGCTTGGCGTGTTCGGCAGCGCGCCCAAGCGACTGTTGCGCCAGCACCTCTTTCGTGAGGAGATGGTCTGGATCGCAAAGCCCGACCATGCCGTCGTGCGCGACCCCGCGCTGCTCGCAGCCGTACCGGCTTCCGGCCTGCTGCAAGTCGCGACCGGCCGCCCCTTTCCGGGACATGGCGCTTTCAGTTGGGAGAACGGGCTGGAGCGTCTTGTCGTCGCCACATCGGTCGGCGACCTACCCAGAGGTTCCGAAGTGACCAGGGAAGCGAGCAATGTCCATGACGCGCTCACAGCCATCGCCATCGTCTCCGTCACGGACCTTGTCGCGCTGGTGCCGCGCCAGCTTGCCCGCAAAAGCGCGCAGGCGGGCCAGATCGCTATCGTTCAGGCCGGGGAACCGAACAGTCATATGGACATGACCATGCTCTGGCACACCCGGATGGCGGGCGACGCTGGCCTCCGCTGGCTCCAGGGATTGATTCTTTCCTGTCTTGATCCGGCCAGGCAGGACTGATCACGGCGGAGAGGTCAGTCCACCTTCTGCCGGTCTGCACTGAACCAGACAGCCACAACCCACCCACAGAGCGCGCAGGCCCCGAGCCAGACCAGAAAAGCGGCGGCATCTCCGCTGAGCGCCAGAAGAAGGCCGGGAATACCGGCCGCAACGCTCAGCGCCTGACGCGACCTCCGGCGCCATTCACGCCTCGGCACGCGCCCGACGCGGATTCGCTTAGGATCGCCCAGACACAAGATAAGGATGCAGATCGCGGAGAGTGCACTCGCCAGAAAGGTCCAGATCATTATGCAACAGCCACTGTGGAAGAGGCGGACGACGCCGCGCCGCCGCGACGCCCGCGTTGCCTGGTGGCCTGCCAGACAGTCCACATGCCCGCGAGAAAAAAGGCGAGATCAAGGGCCGGAATGATGACCTGTCCGACGGCGATTGCTTCCGGCCAGCCCGCCCCCCCGGCAACAAGGCGCAGGGGCGGAAGCGCCATCATGATGAGGCCGGTCACAAACTGGAGGGCGCGCACGAGCGTTGCTGATCCGAATAGTAAGGCGCCGGCGATCACGGTCCCCGATGCGATCAGGAAAGACGCAGGCGTCCAGAACGTCGCCGATCCCAGCGGCATGGTGATGAGGAACCCGGCAGCGGACGCCACCAGCGCCAGCGGCAGACCAAAGCCCACGACCGTCACCGTCCGGTCCAGCCATTCCAGCGAGCGCATGGTTTCAAGCCGACGCACAAGCCATAGGCGCAGGCCCGTTATCGTGACGTAGCACATCGCAAAGCCCAACCCGAACCAGACCGCCTTGGAAAGGACACCCGCGAAATTCCCGAAATGAAGGGGCGCCATGATGGCAGCCAGGGTTCCGCCCGCCGACGGTCTGGTGCCGATGGAGGGCTTGGTCCGCAGGAATTGCGCCTTGGCGCCATCGTAGAGCAGTGTCACCGGCTCGATGTCGCCAGCCTTGGGCGAGTGGAAGCTGGTCACCTTTGCATCGGCGCGCCCGAAATTCTCTATCGAAACGAAGGTCGGTATTTCTCCGGTGCGGCGTATGGCGTCCACCGTGATCCGGTCGAGATTGCCCATGACGACGGGCCTGGGATCGGGCGGCCCCGGATTGCCGAAAACCGCGTCGCTGAGCGCCTGAACATTGCCGCCAAAGGCCGCCATGGCGACGACCGGCACGCCGATCGTGCCGAAAAAGGAGAAGAAGCTGCCCGTGAATGCGAGGATGAAAGCAAAGGGCAGGCTCCACGATCCGGCCACGCTGTGCCGATCGCGATCGACCAGAACGGGATTGGCCCGGCGGCGCAGGGTAAAAATGTCCTTGAGCAGATGCCGGTGGATCAGCAATCCGGAAATGGCCGCGACCAGCATGGCAAGACCCAATATCCCGGTCAGCAGCAGACCCCAGGGATCGGGAACATGCAAGCGAACATGCGTGTCAACAAGGAAGCTGCTGAGCGCGTCATCGTTGCGCGGGCCGAATACTTCCTCCCCGGTTCCGTGCAGCGTTGCGGCGACATTTCCTTTGCTATCGAGCTGATAATATATGCCTCGGCTGACGAACGTTCCGTCCGGGTCGGTCTCATGCCGGTGAAAGAAGGCCCCCAGATTATGGTCGCCGATCTCGAACAGGTCGACCCCTTCATGATATTTTTCCGGCGTCCGGGCGCTCAAACTCCGAATCGCGCCGTCAATCGGCCGTTCAAACGCGGACCGGCTTTCCACGTGCCCCGCCGACCAGATGCCGATCTCTTCCGCAAAGACCGCCGCCATGCCCGTGAATACAACCGCATAGAGCAGCAGACCCAGCACGATGCCCGACCAGCCGTGAACGGCGACCATCAGCTTGGTCTGGTCCTTTTCCAGGTGAATCATCAATGGCTCTCCTGCACGACGGGGACCGGGCCGAGTAACTTGAATGCTACCAGTCCGCCATGCAGGACCAGCAGGGCGATTGCGGCAATGCCCACACGCGCCAGCTTGCGGTCAAGGCAGGCATGGAAGAAGAGCACGGCCCAGATCAAGGGTGCCAGGACCAGGGGCAAGACCAGATTGTCGACACCCGCAGCCCCACCGGGAAGCCAGAGGGGCATTCCGGCCATGACGACAAGCGTCACGATGACTGCACCTGGTCCCGCGAACAGGATACGAATCCACTTACGCCAAGCCAGCGACACGGCTTTCTCCATACTTTCGTTCTGGGCCGTTGCGACCGTTAGCGACCCTGCTGAATAGAGGCAAGAGAAATGCTATTGATAATCTTTCGCATATTGGAATCCGCCTGCCGATACTCCACCCCTGCCGGAACCGTCTGTCCGCTATCCGCAATCAGAAGCTGCTCCAACGATGGATGGGTAGGTTTCCGGCACTTTCATGAAAATTTTGCATGACTTATGCCCAATTGAAGTGTTGGTTATCATGTTCCCATGATATTACATCGCTTCTCCGTAGGTGACGAAGCGCATAGCGCCGTCCCGCCGACAGGGAAGGGCTATGAGGCATGGAAGGCACTAGCGAGGTTGAACTTTCACGACGAACGCTATTGGCCGCCAGCGGCGCTTCGGTCGCGGCAAGCGCCTTGCCGGAAACATCCGCGCACGCCGCCCTGCCTCGGAGCAAGCCAATGACCTCGCAGCTTTCGTTCACGGTCAATGGAAAGCGTGAAACGCTGGAAATCGACACGCGCACCACCTTGCTCGATGCTTTGCGCGAACATCTGAAGTTCACCGGCACCAAAAAAGGCTGCGATCATGGCCAGTGCGGCGCCTGCACCGTGCTCGTCAACGGCAAGCGGATCAACAGCTGCCTCACTCTCGCCGTCATGCATGAAGGGCATGAAGTCACGACCATCGAGGGACTTGGCACGCCCGACAAGCTCCATCCGATGCAGGCGGCCTTCATCAAGCATGACGGCTATCAATGCGGTTATTGCACGCCAGGACAGATCTGCTCGGCCGTTGCCGTGTTGGAGGAGATCAAGGCGGGCGTCCCCAGCCATGTCAGCGCCAGCCTGACGGACGCACCCGGCTTCACCAACGAAGAGATGCGCGAAAGGATGAGCGGCAATATCTGCCGCTGCGGCGCCTATTCCAATATCCTCGAAGCGATGACCGAAGTTGCAGGAGGGAAGGCATGAAGCCCTTCACCTACGAACGCGCGACCGCGCCGCGCGATGCCGCCGCCAAGGCCGCATATACGCCAAACGCGAAATTCATCGCGGGCGGCACCAACCTGCTCGACCTCATGAAGCTGGAGATCGAGGCTCCTGCCCATCTGATCGACGTCAATGGCCTGGGCTTCGACAGGATCGAGGAAACGAAGGATGGCGGCCTGCGTATCGGTGCGCTGGTGACCAACAGCGACATGGCAAGCGATCCGCGCATCCGCCGCGACTATGGTCTTCTGACCCGCGCGACGGTAGCAGGCGCTTCGGGCCAGTTGCGTAACAAGGCGACGACGGCAGGCAACCTGCTCCAGCGCACGCGATGCCCCTATTTCTACGATACCAACCTGCCCTGCAACAAACGCAAGCCAGGCGCCGGATGCGCGGCCATCGGCGGATTCAGCCGCCAGCTTGGCGTCATCGGCACCAGCGATGCCTGCATCGCCACCCATCCCAGCGACATGGCGATCGCCATGCGTGCGCTCGACGCTACGGTAGAAACGATCCGGGCGGACGGTTCGACCCGCGATATTCCCATCGCCGATTTCCACCGCTTGCCCGGCGACACGCCCCATGTGGAAAATGCGCTGGAGAAGGGCGAATTGATCACTGCCGTCACGCTGCCCAAGCCGATCGGCGGGACGCATATCTATTATAAGGCGCGCGACCGGGCCTCCTATGCCTTCGCGCTGATTTCAGTCGGTGCGGTCATCCACAAGGATGGGACCGGCCGCGTCGCGCTGGGCGGCGTCGCGCCGAAGCCATGGCGCGTGGAGGCGGCCGAAGCCCAGATGCCCAACGGTGCAAAGGCCGTGACGGCACAGCTTCTGGCAGGCGCAAGACCGACCGAACATAACGCCTTCAAGCTCACTCTGGTCGAACGGACGCTGGCGGCCGCGATCGCGCAGGCAAGGGAATAGACGATGAAATTCGACACGCCCGCCACCGCCAATCCCATCGACAAGCTCAAGGTCATCGGCCAGCCGACCGATCGCATCGACGGGAAGTTCAAGACGACCGGCACAGCACCCTATGCCTATGAACGGCACGATGTGGCCCCCGGCCAGGCCTATGGCTTCATCGTCGGATCAGCCATCGCCAAGGGCCGCGTCGACGCCATCGACCTCAAGGACGCGCGCGCCGCGCCTGGCGTGGTCGGCATCCTCACGACGCTTGACATGCCACCGCTGCCGCTGGGCCCGATGAACTTCGCCAACCTCTTTGGCGGGCCCGACATCCAGCATTATCACCAGGCGATCGCGATCGTCGTTGCGGAGAGTTTCGAGCAGGCGCGCGCAGCGGCGGCATTGGTCAAGGTCGACTATGTGCGTAGCGACGGCCGGTTCGATCTGGCGGCGGAGGCTTCCAATGCGAAACCTGCGGACGAGCGCAGCGGCATCAAACGAGTCGGCGACTTCGAAAGCGCCTTTGCCGCCGCGCCGGTGAAGATCGACGCCCATTATACCACGCCGGACGAAACCCATGCGATGATGGAACCCCATGCCAGCATCGCGTCGTGGGCAGGCGACAAGCTGACTTTATGGACATCCAACCAGATGATCGCGTGGAGCAAGGGAGCGATCGCGAAGATGCTCAATCTCGCTCCGGAGAATGTCCGCCTCGATTCTCCCTATATCGGCGGCGGTTTCGGCGGAAAGCTGTTTATCCGTTCAGACGCGGTTCTAGCGGCGCTGGCGGCAAAAGCGGTGGCCCGCCCAGTCAAGGTAGCGCTGAGCCGGCCCCTCATGGCCAACAACACCACGCATCGGCCAGCAACGCGGCAACGCATCCGCATCGGCTGCTCGCCCGAAGGGAAGATCACGGCGATCGCGCATGAAAGCCTGTCGGGCAATCTGCCGGGCGGGTCGCCGGAATCAGCCACGCAACAGACCGAACTGCTTTATGCGGGTGCGAATCGGCTAACTGCGCTGAACCTCGCCACACTTGACCTGCCGGAAGGCAATGCGATGCGCGCGCCGGGCGAAGCGCCGGGCCTGATGGCGCTGGAAATCGCCATCGACGAAATGGCGGAAAAGCTGGGCATGGACCCGGTGCAATTTCGCATCCTCAACGACACGCAGGTCGATCCGGCCAATCCCCAGCGTCGCTTTTCACAGCGCCAACTGGTTGAATGCTTAGGCACCGGCGCGGAGAAATTCGGCTGGGATCGCCGCAATGCCAAGCCAGCCGCGGTGCGGGACGGGCGCTGGCTGGTCGGCATGGGCGTGGCGGCGGGATTCCGTAACAATCTGCTCACTCGGTCTGCCGCCCGGGTCCGGTTGGACGCACAGGGCATCGTGACGGTGGAAACCGACATGACCGACATCGGCACCGGCAGCTATACGATCATTGCCCAGACGGCAGCGGAAATGATGGGCATCACCCTCGATCAGGTCGTCGTGAAACTGGGCGATTCCGATTTTCCGGCTTCGGCCGGATCAGGTGGCCAGTGGGGCGCGAACAACGCCACTGCGGGCGTCTATGCCGCTTGCGTCAAGTTGCGCGAAGCCGTGGCGCAACAGCTTGGCTTCAACGCCACCGACGCGCAGTTCAGCGATGGACAGGTCCGTTCGGGCAATCGCACCGCACAACTGGCCGATGCAGCCCGCAACGGCGAACTGGTGGCCGAGGACTTCATCGAATATGGCAATCTCGACAAACAATATCAGCAGTCGACCTTTGCCGGCCATTTCGTGGAGGTGGCAGTCGACGGCTTCACCGGAGAAACCCGTATCCGCAGGATGTTGGCGGTCTGCGCGGCTGGACGCATCCTCAATCCCAAGGCAGCGCGCAGCCAGGTGATCGGCGCAATGACCATGGGTGTCGGCGCCGCGTTGATGGAGGAACTGGCGGTCGACAAACGCTTCGGGTTCTTCGTCAACCACGACCTTGCGAGCTATGAAGTGCCGGTCCACGCCGACATTCCGCATCAGGAGGTGATCTTCCTGGACGAGGTCGATCCCATATCCTCGCCAATGAAGGCGAAGGGCGTGGGCGAACTGGGCCTGTGCGGCGTCGGCGCTGCTGTCGCCAATGCGATCTACAATGCCACAGGCGTGCGGGTGCGCGACTATCCGATCACGCTGGACAAGCATCTCGACCGGCTGCCGCCGCCCGTGTGAGCATTGCCCGCTACAAAAATGCATCACTGCTTTCCCTTGTTGCATGTCCAAATATGGACTATGCCTTGATCTGGAGGCGCAAGATGATCGAACAGCCCAATGATGCAGCGATAAATGCCGGCCCTGCTGTGCTCGATCTTTCTCGTTTCGAGCCGACCAACCGCCGTCGCCTGAGCGCGCCAGCCTTGCGTACCTTCCTGGTTATCGCCGATTTGTGGGGCCTGACGGAGCAGCAGCGCCGCTTGATCCTCGGCTATCCATCCCGCTCCACCTTCCACAACTGGAGCAAGCAGGCGCGTGAGCATGGCTCGATCACCCTAGATGTCGACGTGCTGACACGCATCTCCGCTATACTGGGCATCCATCAGGCTTTGCGCGTACTCTTCACCGAAGAACGTGAAGGCGTCGCCTGGTTACGCCAACCACATAATGCACGCCCGTTCGGCGGGAATCCGCCGCTCGACCTAGCCACCAACGGGACGCAGGACGGCCTGATGACCATCCGTCGTTTCCTCGATGCCGCGCGGGGAGGTCTCTACATGCCTCCAATAGCCACAGAAGCGGATTTCGTGCCCTATGAGGATAGCGAGATCATATTCCAGTGACAGGCACACTTTCAAGCGCGCCGCATCCAAGCTTTCGCCTCATCCCATCCCGCTTTCCTCCGATCGGGCTCTTCGACACAGTCGCCACGGCAGCCGATGCGGAGGCCGTCATGGAACTTGCCGGCTGGACCAACGACCGTCTGGTGGCCGATCGGCTGGCCCGACTACCCAAGTCCCAATGGGTCTATGGCCGCGCCAATTCCGGGGTCATCATGGCCACGTTCCTGCATACGGCCCCCCGAGGCATGCGCTTCAACGGCCCGGATCTCGGCGCCTGGTATGCATCCCGCGAGATTGAGACAGCGGCTGCGGAGGTCGGACACCATCTGCGCCGCGAAGCGATCGCCCGCAACATGCTGAGCATGAACCGAACCTACCGGACTTATTCAGCCAGGCTGCTTGGCGATGATTATCACGACCTTCGTGCGCTACAGAGCAGTCTCAAAGATATTTATCGATCCGACAGTTATGATGCTGCCCAGCAATTTGGAGAAGTCATTCGGACCGAAGAAAAGGCCGGCATCATATTTGACAGCCTCCGTCGCAAAGGCGGAACGAATATTGTTTCTTACATCCCGACTAACATCATCGACGTAATGCAAACCGATCATTTCGAAATCAGCGTCGAAGCCGGAGCGCGCGCGATCTATGTGCGGCGCCTGGATGCCATCAATATCCGACATCTCAAGCAGTAATCGGATTAGGCGTCCAGTCCGTTAAAGGGCACAGGCCTGCTCATTTGGCATCAGTTTTTCACATGACGGCGCAAACGCCCGGAAGATCGCCAAGGACAGGATCGTTCATCATTGGACCACAGACCAGCACTCCCCACCGGAAATCTGTATGTAAAATCTGGCTGGCAACTCTTCCTCAAGGGGTGGGGGCTCTCTTTGGAGAGTTAAAGCCCTGCAAAAGCAAGGTGGTGACCCCTACGGGAGGGGTTAATAGCCCCTCTTGGGGCACCATTTTTCAAGCACTTAGGCGTGGCTGGTTCTTGGCTTGTATCACAGCCTTGTTACCTTTTCCAGCGTGATTTTGTTGTCCATCGTGCGGTGGATTAGCGCAACAGTTCGCGGAACTTCGCTCGGCACATATTTTGAAGGGCAGGTTCTCGCGCAATGTCATGTGCGTTCAGCAGCGTCTCAAAATCATCATCTGTAAACACCAATATAGCTCCCTGCTGGGCGCGGAAGGCATCGCGGCATCGCTCGGTTAGTCGGTTCTCATCCACTACGGACCGACAGGCAATGATCCCAAGGCGGCCCCGCCTAGGATCGAACCTGCCGATCATCTGGTCGATTTCATTGTTCGCCAAATCTTCCGCGTAGTTCTTGCACTCGATCATTATCTCACGCGCCATCAAAAAGGCGTCGCCCCGCTGGTCGGAGAAAAAGCCCTGTTGGCTCGCATTGGCGAAAGCGATGTCGATCCTCTTCCGCCCCTGATTGATGTCCAACTCCAAAGTTGGCGTGATGAGGTGAGGGAAAAAGAGGTAGGTGATGATGCCTGAGACCAAATGGTGGTAGTTGGTTGCGTTCGGCCTTCCGGGCGGAATTGAGCGAAGCAATGCGATCAGGTCAGTGTTAAACTGGCCTTCATTGAATTGCTGCCCATCAAGCTCAACCAGTTTCCTAGGGTCAGGACTCATTGATCAGAGCCAGAAGATGACGGTTGCGGCGAGAGCGACGGCGGAGAAGAAGGCCTTCGGGCACCGATCGTAGCGGGTTGCGACCCGTCTCCAGTCCTTGAGCCGACCGAACATGATCTCGATGCGGTTGCGGCGTTTGTAGCGGCG
>Ga0180223_1000437_pt1 | contig 54535 bp, 53 predicted proteins | sample eDN5th30CKraftOP_FD_151337 | JGI IMG/M metagenome (GOLD analysis project Ga0180223, IMG submission 151337) | Enriched Organic Plus compost microbial communities from Emeryville, California, USA - eDNA 5th pass 30_C Kraft OP (version 2) (version 2) ... | reverse complement strand
CTCGGCGGTCAGCGCACCGCAGATCCCGCGATGGCGTGCTTCGCAGGAGGCGCAGAGGGCCGGCAGGCCGGTGGTGTGGATGTCATCACGCAAGATGGCGCATCTTACCCTTTCGCAAGCCTGCGGCCAACTCGTGGCGCGGCCCACGATGCCGCACGGGGCAGCCTGCCGCATCGCCCTGCCCGGACTCCCTTCCTCATGCGTAAAAGGATATGTTCCGGCCGGTTTACGAGCTTCAGATTAACTGGGAGGTTATCCTGGCCGAGATCATGCCGCGCCTTCAGCCGCTGAACGGGCGGATCAAGCTGCGCCATCTGGTGTCCTTCCTCGAGGTGGCGCGGCTGAGGAGCGTGGTGAAGGCCGCCGCTCTGCTCGGATTGAGCCAGCCGGCGGTGTCGAAGACCGTGCAGGAACTGGAGGACATCCTCGGCGCGACGCTGTTCGAGCCGAGCCGCCGCCCGATGGTGCTGACCGGACCCGGAGAGGTGTTCTTCCGCTATGCCGGGGCGAGCGTGACGGCACTGAAGCAGGGTGTCAGCATGGTCGGGCATGACGGCAGCGACTCCGCGATCGCGTTTTCGGTCGGGGCTTTGCCCACGGTTTCCGCGCATGTGTTGCCGCGCGCCCTGGCGGAGGTGGTGAGCCGCTACGGCGCGATGCGCCCACGCATCGTGACCGGGCCGAACGACGTGCTGATGACGCAGCTCCGGCTGGGCGATCTCGACCTGGTGATCGGCCGCATGCCCGATCCGGAGACGATGCGCGGCTTCGCCTTCGAGCATCTCTATTCGGAGCGGATCGCGCTGGCGGTCGGGCCGCAGCATCCGCTGCTCGGCGCCGCCTCCTTCGACATGGCCAAGGTCGCCGATTACCAGTGGCTGCTGCCGCCGCCGGGGTCGGTGATCAGCTCGACGGTGGAGCGCTATCTTCTCACCCATGCGCTGCGGCCGGCCGCCGGGGTGATCGAGACGGTGTCCGACGCCTTCGCGCGGAACTATCTGCGCCTGGGAGACGGCATCTGGTTCATCTCGGAAGGCGTCGTCGCCGAGGATGTCGGGACGGGCTGGCTCGCGGCCCTGCCGGCCGATACGGCCGATACGCTCGGCCCGGTCGGGCTGACGACACGCAGCGACACGGTGCTGCCCCTGCCGGCGCAACTGCTCGCGGCGACGCTGCGCGAGCGCGCGCTGGACCGGGCGGCGGGAAAGGTTCCGCGCGGGTGAGGGCGACGATGGGCGGGGTTGCCCTCGCCCGCGCCGACCCTATATCGCCCGCGTGACCATGACCGACCGCTCGATGCCGCCACGCCCCTCAAGCTTTCCCGGAGTGCTGAACTCCAAGGAACTGCTCGTCGCCGAAGCGGTCCACGCCCGCGCCTGGGCGGCGCTCGGCCATGACGAGCGCCTCGCGGCGGAGCTGGAAAGCGACGCCAAGGCCCGGCTCGGGCGCATCGTGCTGCGGCTGATCGGCGAGCGGCCGGCCTCGATCACCGACCTCGCCGCGGCCGCCGTCGAGACGTTCAAGGCGACGCGCCCGCCCGGACCCGATGCCGGGCAGGGCGGGCCGGATGCGCCGGCTCAGTGAGCCGCCATGTCGAGCGGTGGCTCGACATCGTCGGTGATCGGATTGGCGAAGGGGTTCTGCGCCCGGAAGGCGGCGAACGCGTCCTTGGCCGCCTCGAGCAAAGCGGGGTCGTTCAGCACGTCGGCGGCGACGCCGGCCATCGCCTTGGCCGCGAGGGCAAGGCCCTTATGCGCGGCGGGGGCGAGGCCCTGCGCCACGAGCTGCCAGGAATGGCCGGGGGTGCCGACCGCATAGCAGGCCGTGCGGCACTGCACGGTCGGGACCACCCAGCTCACCGTGCCGACATCGGTCGAGCCGACCGAGGTGTCGCTGCCGGCGCCGAGCGGGTAGATCTCGTCGTTCAGCGCCTCTCCCTGCCGCGGGGCCAGGCCCAGCCGCGCATAGGACGCGGCGATGTCCTCGGCGCTCAGCGTCTTCTGGAAGCCGGCGGCGAAGGCCTGGTCGGCGGCGTCGAAGCCGGGGCCGCCGAGCGCCTGGAGATTGGCGTGCATCGCCTCCTCGAGCGGGCGGTTGCCGACGAGGTTGGCGTCGCCCGAGAGCTGCCTGGCCGCGACCTGCGTCTCGGTCATCAGCGCCGCGCCCTCGGCGATCTTCTTCACCCGGGCCACGAGCTCCCACATCTCCGACAGCGTCGCGGCGCGGATGAGCTGGCGCGTCGTCGCCGTCGCCTGCACGACGTTGGGCGCGATGCCGCCTGCATCGATGATGGCGTAGTGCACACGCGCCGTCGAGGGCATGTGCTCGCGCAGGTAGTTGACGCCGATATGCATGAGCTCGACCGCATCGAGGGCGGAGCGGCCGAGATGCGGCGCGGCGGCGGCATGCGAGGCCCGGCCGGTGAAGGTGAACTCGACCTCGACGCAGGCCAGCGAGAACGGCCGGCTGACGCCGGAGAAGGAGGCCGGGTGCCAGCACAGGGCGATGTCGACGTCGTCGAAGGCGCCGGCGCGGACCATGAAGCCCTTGGCGGAGCCGCCTTCCTCGGCGGGGCAGCCGTAATAGCGCACCCGCCCCTTCAGCCCGTTGGCGGCGAGATAGTCCTTGATCGCGGCGGCGGCGAGCAGCGAGGCCGAGCCCAGCATGTTGTGGCCGCAGCCATGGCCGTTGCCGCCCTTCTCGACCGGGGAGACAGCGGCGACGCCGGCCTCCTGGCTCAGGCCGGGCAGGGCGTCGTACTCGCCCATGATGGCGATGACCGGCCCGCCCTCGCCGGCCTCGCCGATCAGCGCGGTCGGAAGGCCCGCGACCTTGTCGCTGATGCGGAAGCCCTCGCGCTCCAGCATGGAGCGGTGCTCGGCGGCGGAGCGCACCTCCTGATAGTTCAGCTCGGGCATGTGCCAGATGCGGTCCGACAGCGCGAAATAATCCGGGGCCTTGTCGTCGATCCGCCGCCAGACTTCCTTGCTGTTGCTGGCGTCCTTGCTGCTGCTCATGGGGGCTCCTGTCGCGCGGGGTCGCGCCATCTGTATTGGCGCCAATTTTTCCCATATGGGTTGTTGCGGGACAAGCCGGCCGGGCGCAGGGGGGCCGGCCCGGCGATGCATGAGGTGACGATGGCCGATGACGGGGTGAAAGGGACGGCGGGGCGGGCCGGCAGCGCGAAGGCGCGCTCCGGCCGGCCCGACGCGCTCGCCAACGCGCTGGCGGGCGAGATCCAGTCCGGCGCGCTCGCCCCCGGCCAGTGGCTGAAGCAGATCGATATCGAGCAGCGTCACGGCGCCAAGCGCATGGATGTGCGCCGGGCGCTCGACCGGCTGGTCCAGAAGCGGCTCGTCGTGCACCTGCCCAATCGCGGCTACCATGTCGTCAGGCCCGACGGGCGTCTGGCGGGCGAGATCCGCGACGTGCGGGTCGTCCTCGAGACCGGCGCGGTCGACGGCATCATGGCGCGGCTGCGGGACGAGGACGTGGCGGAAGCGCTGCGGCTGGCGCGCCGCTTCGAGAGCCTGCTGGGCAAGGGCACGGTGATCGACCTCCACGACGCCAATATCGCCTTCCACGGCCATCTGCTGGGCTTGTCCGGCAATCCCGAACTGACCGCGCTGGTGCAGGAGCTGCGCGGGCGCACCTCCTCGGCGGCGGCGGGGCAATGGCAGAAGCGCAGCCGCATCGAGCAGTCGAACCGTGAGCACTTCGCCATGGTCGAGGCGCTGGCGGACCGCGACGCCGCGGCGCTGCGCCGGCTGGTCCGGGCCCATATCCTGCAGGATGAAGCATGACGCGGCATGGGGCATGAGCACGGCGGCTCGGCCGCGGCCTTCCCCATGCCTCGCCCGGACGCGGCTGTCTTCGCGCCGCCGGTTCCGCAGATTCATAGGTTTAGACTTTGTCGAATTCGGCTCAATTGCTGAAAAGCCACAGGAGGACGCGCCGGTCATCCGAAGTCGTCTTTGGTTTTGACGTTGCCACGCCGCCTTGCTACCTGCCGATGCAGTTCCTCTCGATGAATTGAAGTGCCATGAAGACTATCCTTCGCCTGGGCTCCGCTTCCGCTGCCACCGCTCTTCTGCTCTCGGCGCTGTGGCTCGGCGTGCAGCCTCTGCGCGCCCAGGAGGAGCCGGCGAGCGTTCCGGCAGCGCCTGCGCCCGCGCGCCCGGCGCCGAAGCCTGCCGCGCGCCCGGCCGCCAAACCGGCCGCGAGCCCCGCCGCACCGGCCGTGGCGCAGCCCGCGGCGGCTGCGGCGACGCTGCCGAACGGCGCGAGCGCGATCAACGAGACCTATGGCGACTGGACGGTCGACTGCCGCATTCTCAACGGGCAGCGCCTCTGCCTGCTGACGCAGGCGCAAGGCAACAGCCAGACCGGCCAGCGCGTCTTCGCCATCGAATTGCGGACGCCGAAGGACGGGCGGGCGGAAGGCACGATCCTGTTCCCGTTCGGCATGAAGCTGGAGAACGGCGCGGTGCTGCGGCTGGACGACAAGGATCTCGGCCAGGGCCTGCGCTTCTCCACCTGCCTGGCGCAGGGCTGCCTGCTGCCGATCTCGTTCCCGACGGTCGCGACCGACGCGATGAAGGCCGGCAAGACGCTGACGGTGGCCGCGCTCAATCTCTCCACCGGCGAGCCGGTCTCGTTCAACGTGTCGCTCAACGGCTTCGCCGCCGGGCTGGACCGGATCGGCCAGATCGACCGGTAGCCGGCGCGGGACTTTCCAGGCTTTTGGCGTTTTTATGCCATCGGGCGAAGATGCGTAGGGGAATCCGCCAAGAAGGGCAGCCGCGGCGCTGAAAATTGGTTCGCCTCACCAGAGCTTCCATGCATGATCGGGAGCCTGGGGAGTTCGAGCCAAAAACCATGACCACCGATCCGCGCCTGCCGTTTCTCGCCGAGCTGGAGAGGAAGATCCTCTGGCTCGCCTCCTGGACGATCCACAACGCCAACCATATCCGCCCGAACGAGGACGGGATGAAGGTCGGCGGCCACCAGGCCTCCTCGGCCTCGCTCGCCACGATCATGACGGCGCTCTACATGGCGGCTTTGCGCCCGCAGGACCGGGTGGCGGTGAAGCCGCACGCCTCGCCGATCTTCCATGCCATCAACTATCTGATGGGCCTGCAGACGCGCGAGAAGCTGGAGAATTTCCGCGGCTACAAGGGCGCGCAGAGCTATCCCTCGCGCACCAAGGATATCGACGACGTCGATTTCTCGACCGGCTCGGTCGGTCTCGGCGTCGCGCAGACCTTGTTCTCCTCGCTGACGCAGGATTACGTGAAGGCGCATGGTTGGGCCAAGGACCGGCCCGAAGGCCGCATGGTCTCGCTGATCGGCGATGCCGAGCTCGACGAGGGCAATATCTTCGAGGCCCTGATGGAGGGCTGGAAGCACGGGCTGCGCAATACCTGGTGGATCATCGATTACAACCGCCAGTCGCTCGACGCGGTGATCCGCGAGGGGCTCTACGACCGCTTCGAGACGATGTTCCGCAATTTCGGCTGGGATGTCGTGACGCTGAAATACGGCTCGCTGCAGCAGGCGGCGTTCAAGGAGAAGGGCGGCGACCGGCTGAAGGCCTGGATCGATTCCTGCCCGAACCAGCTCTATTCGGCGCTGACCTTCCAGGGCGGCGCGGCCTGGCGCAAGCGCCTGATGGACGATCTCGGCGACCAGGGGCCGGTGACGAAGCTGATCGAGAAGCGCTCCGACGCCGAGCTCTCGAAGCTGATGTGCAATCTCGGAGGCCACGATCTGCCGTCGATCCTGGAGGCCTTCGAGGCGATCGACCATGACCGGCCGGTCTGCTTCCTCGCCTATACGGTGAAGGGCTTCGGCCTGCCGATCGCCGGCCACAAGGACAACCATGCCGGGCTAATGACCAGGGAGCAGCTCGACGGCTTCCGCAAGGCCAACGGCATCCGCCCCGGCCATGAATGGGATCCGTTCGAGGGAATGGGCCTGCCCGAGGGAGAAATCCGCGCCTTCCTCGACGTCGTGCCGTTCTTCGCGGAAGGGCGCCGGCGCCTCTCCGCCGCCAAGCTGCCGGTTCCCGCCAGGCTCGAGGCTGGCATCCAGGCGTCGATGTCGACGCAGATGGGCTTCGGCAAGGTTCTCGACGAGCTGGCCAAGGCGGGCGGGCCGCTGGCGGACCGGATCGTCACCACGGCGCCGGACGTCACCGTCTCGACCAACCTCGGGCCCTGGGTGAACCGGCGCGGGCTCTTCGCCAAGGCCTCGATGGCCGATACCTTCAAGGACGAGCGCATTCCCTCGATGCAGAAATGGGAATTCTCGCCGAAGGGCCAGCATATCGAACTCGGCATCGCCGAGATGAACCTGTTCATCAACCTCTCGGCGCTCGGCCTGTCGCATTCGATCTTCGGCGAGCGACTGATCCCGATCGGCACGCTCTACGATCCCTTCATCTCGCGTGGGCTCGATGCGCTGAACTATGCCTGCTACCAGGATGCCCGCTTCATGGTGGTGGCGACCCCGTCGGGCGTGACGCTGGCGCCGGAGGGCGGGGCGCATCAGTCGATCGCGACGCCCTTGATCGGCATGAGCCAGGACGGCCTGTGCGCGTTCGAGCCCGCCTTCGTCGACGAACTCGCCGTGATGATGCGCTGGTCCTTCGACTACATGCAGCGCGACGGCGAGGGCGACCCCGACGAGCGGACCTGGCTGCGCGACGAGACCGGCGGCTCGGTTTACTTGCGCCTCTCGACCCGGCAGGTCGAGCAGCCGAGCCGGGCGATGACGCCCGAGCTTGAGCGCGAGATCATCGACGGCGCCTACTGGCTCAGGAAGCCGGGCCCGAACGCCTCGGTGGTCATCGCCTATACCGGCGCGGTGGCGCCGGAGGCGATCGAGGCCGTCGGCCTCCTCTCCGAGGATCGGCGCGATGTCGGCCTGCTCGCCATCACCTCGGCCGACCGGCTCAATGCCGGCTGGCAGGCGGCCGAGCGGGCGCGCCAGCGCGGCAACCTCGCGGCGACCAGCCATATCGAGCGCCTGCTCGGCGCACTCTCGCGCGATTGCGGCATCGTCTCGGTGCTGGACGGGCATCCGGCGACGCTGGCCTGGCTCGGCAGCGTCCATGGCCACAGGCAGAAGGCGCTCGGCGTCGAGCATTTCGGCCAGACCGGCACGGTCGCCGATCTCTACCGGCATTTCGGCATCGACGCGAACGCCATCGTCCACGCCGCGAACGCGGCCGCGCCGGGGCGGCCGGTGCGCTATCTCAAGGCGCTGCCCTGAGGTGGCGCGGCGGGACGCCGCCGCTCAGAAGCGCGGCGTCTCGATGGTGTTGGCGAAGGGGTTGCTACCGGAGCCGACGCGGCCGGGCAGGGTGCTCTCGCCATAGAGGCTGCCGGTGTTCACATAGACCGGCGCGGCGGCGAAATGCTGGCTCGCATAGTTGTTCATCGAGCCGACCGGCACGACGTTGCCGGCGTCGAGATAGCTGCGCTTCTGGACGGTGATCCGCAGCGGCCCGCGGCGATTCTGGGCTTCGGCGAGGCTCGCCATGACGGTCGAGGCCGCCAGAGCGACGGCGCATGCGGCGGCAAGGCGCTTGAAAGACATCATGACAGACAACCTCCGGGAGTGGCGGCACCCACTCGATGTAAGCATCCCGATTACGCAGCGAAGCCTAATGCACGCCCGTTAACAAGATTGTTAGCGCCGGAGCCTCGCGGGGCGGCTCAGCGTTTGCGGCGCGCGGCCTTGGTGCGGGCGGGGCGCGCGGGCGGCGCGGCCTTCGCGGCTTCCGCCGTCGCGGTCTTCATGCGCAGCGTCGGCACCGCACCGTCGCCATCGAGCCAGGACGCCTTGCGGCCGGTCGTGGCGAGATGCTGCCGGGCGCAGGCGGGATCGCGCGCGAGCTCGCTGCGGGCGAAGGCGCGGCGCAGCGCCTCGTCGTCGGCGGCGTTGACGAGGTCGAGCCGGTCGATGAGGCAGGCGAGCTGGCGCCGGTCGCTGGGCCTGTCGCCGGCGCACCACCAGCCGCTCATCGCGAAGGCCGCGGTCTCCTCCGCCGAGCGGAAGGCGATGCAGTTGCGGTTCCTGCCGCCGTCGTCGAGGACGACATCGGCGGTCTCCACCGTGCCGAAGCGGGTCGCGATCGCGACCGGCGCGCTGCTGCGCGTCACCGACAGCGCGCGCTGTGCCGCCGCGCGGACGAGGTCGATGGTGAAGGGCCGGGCGCCGCGCCCCGCGGATGGCCCGGTGCGCAGGCGCAGGGCGAGATGGGAGCCCTTCTCGGCGAAGGTGGCGAAGGTCATGATGTCCTCGCGGCGGCCGTCGGGCGCGCGCCGGGCCTCATAGGCGGGGGCGGCACGGCCGAGCTCGGGCGCGGCGAGATCGAACAGCGCGATCGGGCGGGAAATCGGGCTCCAATCGGCGGCGCCGAGGCTCGCCGGGCGGGCGGCGAACCGCGCAGCCGTCTGCGAAGCGGCAGCCTCCGATACGGCAGCCGCGGCGAGGCTGGCGAATTGCGGCGGGGCCTCGTCCTTGGCCGAGAGGCCGGTGACCAGGGCCGCGGTCATGCCGAGGCCGGTCAGCGCGGCGAGCCCGCGCCAGAGCAGGGCGCCCGGCAGGCCGAGCCCGCGCTGTGGGACGAGCCGGCGCAGGCTTCGCCACAGGGCGCGCGCCTGGCGCTCGCCGTGATCGGCGGCGGAGATCAGGGCGGGGACGATGTCGATGCGCGCGAGACGCTGCGCCGCGCTTCGGCATGCCGCGCCGGCCAAGGCGAGCCAGGGCCGCAGCCTCTCCAGCCCCGCCCGCATGCTCCCCGACGCCGAACCCGATCCCGAACGCAACCCGTCACTCCCGCGCGCGGCGGTATCGCCGCGCCTGCTTGCAAAATTGCCCGGAGCCTGCCGCGGGAGGGTGGCCCGGAGGTTACCGGGCGGCGGGAATCGGCCGGCAGCATGAACAGCGGGTCAAGAAGCAGGGTTAACGGAGCGCGCCGCCGGAACGGCGGAACGGGCAGGGGAATTGACTTTTTGTCGCCGCCGGTGTTCTGACAGCGAACGGCGCAGTCTCGCGCCGCTTTGCGAAGTTTGCAGCCCTTCGGGATTGGTTCCGTGACTGTCGGCCTGACGACGAAACACACGACCAAAACGACGACCGGGAAAGCCGGTACGTCGCGCTGACGCTTCGCCTCGGTTCCGGGTCCATCTCCCCCCGGCGGGGGCAGATCGCCGAACCCGCCCGGAGCAGGGCAGGGGCGGCTCCCAAAGGGAGATCCGAACCGATCTATCCGCAAAGGATCACATCAATGAGCTTCAAGGTCGCAGTGGTCGGGGCTACCGGCAATGTGGGCCGCGAGATGCTGGACATCCTCGCCGAGCGCGCCTTCCCCGTCGGCGAGGTGGTGGCGCTGGCCTCGTCCCGCTCGGTCGGCACCGAGGTCTCCTTCGGCGACAAGACGCTGAAGGTGAGGGCGCTCGAGCATCACGACTTTTCCGACACCGACATCTGCCTGATGTCGGCGGGCGGCGAGATCTCGAAGGAATGGTCGCCGAAGATCGGCGCGCAGGGCTGCGTCGTGATCGACAATTCCTCGGCCTGGCGGACCCATCCCGACGTGCCGCTGATCGTGCCGGAGGTGAACGCCGCGGCCGCCGCCGGCTTCGGCAAGATGAACATCATCGCCAACCCGAACTGCTCGACCGCCCAGCTCGTCGTGGCGCTGAAGCCGCTGCATGACCGCTTCGGCATCAAGCGCGTCGTCGTCTCGACCTATCAGTCGGTCTCCGGCGCGGGCAAGGAGGGCATGGACGAACTCTTCAACCAGACCCGCGCCGTGTTCTCGGCCGGCGAGATCCAGACCAAGAAGTTCCCGAAGCGGATCTCCTTCAACCTCATCCCGCAGATCGACGTCTTCATGGAGGACGGCTTCACCAAGGAAGAGTGGAAGATGGTGGTCGAGACCAAGAAGATTCTCGATCCGAAGATCAAGCTGACCGCGACCTGCGTGCGCGTGCCGGTCTTCATCGGCCATTCGGAAGCGGTCAACATCGAGTGCGAGAAGCCGATCACCGCCGATGAGGCGCGCGAAGTGCTGCGCAGCGCGCCCGGCATCCTCGTCATCGACAAGCACGAGCCCGGCGGCTACATCACCCCGCACGAGGCGGCCGGCGAGGACGCGACCTATATCTCGCGCATCCGCGAGGACGCCACCGTCGAGAACGGCCTCGCCTTCTGGTGCGTCTCCGACAATCTGCGCAAGGGCGCGGCGCTCAACACGGTTCAGATCGCCGAGGTCCTCGTCAACCGCAAGCTGATCCAGCCGCGCAAGCAGGCCGCCTGAGCGGCACGCGCCGGTTCCGCTCTGCCGAAAGGCGGGCTTCGGCCCGCCTTTTCCGTGGGGCAGTAACTGGGTCGCGCCCGAGCGGCGCATGAGCCGTGCATGGGCCGCGTGTGATCTTTGCGCAGCGGCGCGGCTTCAAATCGATTAAGCTGCAGGCCTCCTCGCGCCCATCCTCGCCGTGCCCAGCCCGATTCCTTCCGGACCCGCCTCCGAAACCGCGCATCTGGCACCTGCCGGATCGCTGCGGCGCGACAACGCCCTGCTCGGCATCGGCATCATGCTGCTGGCGACGATCTTCCTGTCGGCGGGCGACGCCGCCTCGAAATATCTCGCCTCCGAGGACGTGCCGGCGCTGCACATCGTCTGGCTGCGCTACACCACGTCGGGCCTGATCCTGCTGGCGATCGTCGCCTGGCCCGGCACGCGGATTTCCCTGCGGACGCGTCGCCCCGGCCTGCAATTGCTGCGCGGAATCGGCTTGATCGGCTCGTCGGTGCTGTTCGTCTCGTCGCTGAAATACCTCAAGATCGCCGATGCCACCGCGACCAGCTTCGTCGCGCCGCTCTTCGTCACGGCGCTGTCGATCCCGTTCCTGGGCGAGAAGGTCGGCTGGCGGCGCTGGCTCGCCACCGTCATCGGGCTCATGGGGGTGCTGATCGTGGTCCGGCCGGGCGGCAGCGGTTTCCAGCCCGCCTCGCTGCTGCCGGTCTTCTCGTCGCTGAGCTGGGCGTTCTCGCTGATCGTGACCCGGCTGATGAGCGGGACCGAGAACCCGGTCGCGACCATCACCTGGTCGACCCTGTTCGGCGCGCTCGTCTCCACCTTGCTGCTGCCGCTGCACTGGGTCGAGCCGAGCTGGACGATCGCCTGGGTCGGCCTCTTCATCGGCGCGGTCTCGACGGCGGGGCACTGGCTGGTGATCGTCGCCTTCCGCTTCGCGGCCGCCTCGCTGCTGGCGCCCTTCTCCTACATCCAGCTCTTCTGGGCCTCGCTGTTCGGCTTCCTGCTGTTCGCGACACTGCCGGATCTTTGGACCTGGGTCGGCGCGGCGATCATCGCCGGCTCGGGCCTCTACACGGCCCATCGCGAGCGGGCCCGGGCGCGCGACGTGACCGGGCGCGCCGGATGAGGGTGCGTCAGGCGCCGCGCTTGACGCCGTAGCGGGCCAGGAACATCGCCATCGCCTCGTCGACGATATGGTCGATCTCCGCCTCGTCCGGCGGGGTGCGCACGGCGTTGAACAGGCGCGGCCGGGTCAGCGTCGACTGGCACAGATCGATGAACTGCACCGCCGCGAGCCCGGTATCGGCGACCGGCACCAGCTTGCCCTCGGCGACCATGCGCTCGATATGGCGGGCGATCAGCCTGGTTCCCTGCATCGGGCCGTTCTCGTAGAAGCTGCGGCCGATATCGGGCATGCGTTCGGCCACGCCGATGACGATGCGGTGCGCGCTGACCGCGAATTCGCAGTTGATCATGCGCACCAGGCAGCGGCCGAAATTCGCCAGCGCCCGCACGGGGTCGGCATCCTGGTCCAGCGCCTCGAAGGCGCCGCGCTTCTGCGTTTCCCGCTCGCGCTCGATCAGCGCGACGAAGAGGTGCTCCTTGTCCTGGAAATAGACGTAGAGCGTGCCCTTCGAGACATTGGCGGCGGCGGCGATGTCGTTCATGCTCGCGGCGTCGAAACCGCGGGCCGTGAAGACCTGATAGGCGCCGTCGAGAATCTGGCGCCGCTTTTCGGGGTCCGTCCCGGCAGCTCGCCGGTTGCGCCGTGCCGGCCTGGGGGCCGGCGTCATCGTGTCGGTCATGATTGTTCCGCCGGCAGACCGGCCATCCAAAATAATCGAACCGCCCAGTTCGATTTCACTTGATATGCAATATCGGCGGCGCTATTTCAAGCGCAATCGAACCGTGCGGTTCGAATTGTTCTCATCAGGATCACCGATGTCCGCCGAGATCACGGAAAAGCGCCGCGACCGCCTGAAGCTGGTTGACCCGGCCCTCGAAACCGCCAGTCCCGCCGAGGCGCGCCAACCCGCCGAGAGTGCCGAGGCCGCTCCGCCGGACGCGGCGCAGCCGCCGACGAAGCGCAACACCCTGCGCCGCGCCGGGCTGACCCTGGTCGCGGCCGCCGCGATCGGTGCCGGGCTGTGGTACGGCATCGACTGGTGGCGCAACGGCCGCTTCATCGTCTCGACCGACGACGCCTATGTCGGGGCCGAGATGGCGACCGTCTCGGCCAAGCTCGCGGCCAACATCGCCACGGTCTCGGTGGTGCAGAATCAGGAGGTCAAGGCCGGCCAGCCGCTGGTGACGCTCGACGACGGCGACTGGCGGATCGCGCTCGCCAGCGCCCGGGCGAAGACGGCGACGGCCCGCGCCACGCTGGCGCGCATCGACAGCCAGATCGAGGCCGGGCGCGCCGCGCTGGCCCAGGCCAAGGCGCAGCAGAGCTCGGCCGAGGCGGCCGTCACCCGCACCAGCGCCGATTACGAGCGCGCCAGCAGCCTGGCCGCCAAGTCCTACGGCTCGCAGGCGACGCTCGACGCCGCGACCGCGGCGCGCGACCAGGCGGTGGCCTCGCTGGCCAGCGCCAAGGCCGGCGTCGTGCAGGCGGATGCCAATATCAAGGTGCTCGAGGCCCAGCGCGTCGAGGCCGCCCGCCAGATCGACGAGCTGAAGGTGGCCGAGGAGAAGGCCGAGCGCGATCTTTCCTTCACCCGGGTCAACGCCCCGATCGACGGCGTCGTCGCCAGCACCAACGTCCAGCTTGGCGACCTCGTCAGCGCCGGCAAGCGCCTGATGTCGGTCGTCCCGCTCGACCAGGTCTATGTCGACGCCAATTTCAAGGAGACTCAGATCGCGCCGCTGAAGATCGGCGACCGCGCCTCCGTCACGGTCGACGCACTGCCGGACCAGGTCTTCCACGGCACGGTCAGCGGCATCGCCGGCGGCACCGGCTCGGTCTTCACCCTGCTGCCGCCGGACAACGCGACCGGCAACTTTACCAAGATCGTGCAGCGCGTGCCGGTGCGCATCGCGCTCGACCGCGAATCGACGAGCAAGCACGTGCTGCGGCCGGGCATGTCGGTCGTGGTCTCGATCGATCCGCGTCCCGCCGCCCAGCGCTGACGCTGCAAGGAGGCCGTCATGGCCACCGCGACCCTCGCCGCCGGGCCGGCCGCCAAGCCGGCCGAGGACGCCATCCCGCTGCGCCGGATCCTCGCCTTCATGGCGATGGTCTTCGGCATGTTCATGGCGATCCTCGACATCCAGATCGTCTCGGCCTCGCTGGCCGAGATCCAGGCCGGCCTGTCGGCCTCCTCGGACGAGATCGCCTGGGTGCAGACCGCCTATCTGATCGCCGAGGTGATCATGATCCCGCTGTCGGGCTATCTCAGCCGGGCGCTGTCGACGCGGGTGTTCTTCTCGATCGCGGCGGCGGGCTTCACCATCTCCAGCGTGCTTTGCGCCACCGCCTCCTCGATCAACGAGATGATCCTCTGGCGCGCCGTGCAGGGCTTCATCGGCGGCGGCATGATTCCCGGCGTCTTTGCCGCGGCCTTCACCATCTTCCCGCCCTCGAAGCGGCCGGTGGTCTCGCCGCTGATCGGCCTCGTCGCGACGCTCGCCCCGACGATCGGCCCCACCGTCGGCGGCTATCTCAGCCACGCCTTCTCCTGGCACTGGCTGTTCCTGGTCAATGTCGTGCCCGGCATCGGCGTCACCATCGCCGCCTGGACGCTGATCGACTTCGACAAGCCGCAGCGCGACCTGATCAGGCGCTTCGACTGGATCGGGCTCGCCGCCATGGCCGCCTTCCTCGGCAGCCTCGAATACGTGCTGGAGGAGGGGACCCGGCTCGACTGGTTCGAGAGCGAGGAGATCGTCTTCTTCTCCGTCGTCATGGTGGTCGGGGCGGTGCTGTTCTTCTGGCGCGCGCTGACTCGCGACGAGCCGCTGGTCGATCTCTACGCCTTCAAGGATCGCAACTTCGCCTTCGGCTCGCTGTTCTCGTTCTGCATGGGCATCGGGCTCTACGGGCTGACCTATCTCTACCCGGTCTATCTCGGGCGCATCCGCGGCTATGACGCACTGATGATCGGCGAGACGATGTTCGTCACCGGCCTGTGCATGTTCTTCACCGCGCCGGTCGCCGGCCGGCTCTCGGCCAGGCTCGACCCGCGCGTGATGATGATGATCGGGTTCAGCGCCTTCGCCCTCGGAACCTGGATCGCCTCCCGGATCACCGCGGACTGGGACTTCTACGAGTTGCTCTGGCCGCAGGTGCTGCGCGGCTGCGGCCTGATGCTGTGCATGGTGCCGATCAACAACGTCGCGCTTGGCACGCTGCCGCCGCAGCAGCTCAAGAACGCCTCGGGCCTCTACAACCTGACCCGCAATCTCGGCGGCGCCGTCGGCCTCGCCATCATCAACACCCTGCTGAACACACGCACCGACCTGCACATCACCCGGCTGCACGAGTGGGTCGCGGCCGGGCGGCAGGTCGCCGAGGAGGCGCTCGCCAACACGACGCAGCGCTTCGGCGATTTCGGCGACGCCGCCCAGACCATGGCGCTGGCGGTGCTCAACCAGCGCGCCCACAAGCAGGCGCTGGTCATGGCCTTCGGCGACGTTTTCCTCGGGCTCACGGCGATCTTCGCCGCCCTCGTGGTGCTGTCGCTGTTCCTCAGCAAGCCGAAGCCGGCGCCGGCCGGAGCGGGCGGCGGCGGCCACTGAGCGGAGCGGCGGCCGTGGCGGATCCCCGCGGCGCGCACCGCCGCCGCCACGCTCGGTTTCCGGCGCCCGCCACCGGCCGGCGCCGGTGCATAACGTTGCGCTGCAGCGGGATGTCGCAACCCGCGCGATTGACATTTCCGCTCCGGCAGGCCAAATATGGCAGTAATATCAGTAGTTTAGATGATTTCTAAACTACGCGGCCGCAAGGCTGGCAGCGTGGAAGGCGTTCTAGATGGGCATTCTGGCGAGCAAGGATCGGGAGCAGGCTGTCGCGGCGGAGCATATTCCGTGGCCGCAGAAAAGCCCGGCCTCCTGCCCGATCAGCGCGGTGAAGGCGCGGCTGCGTTCGGCGGGGCTGCGGCCCACGCGCCAGCGCATGGCCCTGGGCTGGCTGCTCTTCGCCAAGGGCGACCGCCATGTCAGCGCCGAGATGCTCTACGAGGAGGCGCTGCGCGCGCGCGAGCCGCTGTCGCTGGCGACGGTCTACAATACGCTGCGCCAGTTCTCGGAAGCCGGCCTGCTGCGCCAGGTCTCGGTCTCCGGCCCCAAGACCTTCTTCGACACCAACGTCTCGGAACATCACCACTTCTACAATGAAGAGGACGAGACGGTCACCGACATCCCGGGTTCGACCATCCATGTCTCGGGCCTGCCCGAGGCGCCGGCCGGGATGGTGATCTCCTCCGTCGAGGTCATCGTGCGGCTGCGCAGCGCCGATGGCGAAGAGGTGACCACGAGCAAGCGGGTGACGGGCCATCACGCGTGATCGTCTGCTCCTGCAACGTCCTGTCCTGCCGGCAGATCAAGGGTACTGTCGGCCCTGACGGCAGTGGCCCGCGCACGGCCGGGGAGGCTTACGACTGCCTCGGCTGCAGCCCGGATTGCGGACGTTGCGCGCGCGAGGTCCGCGCGATTCTGGCGGAGGCCCGCGCCGCCTGCGCGAGCCAGTGCGGTAGCTGCGCCAGCCGTGACATCGAATGCGCCGTCCATGTCAGCGTCGGACGGATTCTCGAAGGCATCACCATTTCCGAAGACGCCGCCCAGGCGGCCTGAGGGTATCGGCGGACCGCGCAACGCGCGCCGCCGCTTCATCCCCGTTTTGCTCTTCCCTTTCGCGCCGCACCTCTCTACATTAGGATTATTCTAATGTGGATCGCGAGGAGCGGCGCCATGAAGGGCGACAAGAAGGTCATCGAATATCTCAACCGGGGGCTGCGTTCGGAGCTCACCGCGATCAACCAGTACTGGCTGCATTACCGGATGCTCGACAATTGGGGGCTGAAGGAGATGGCCAAGACCTGGAAGAAGGAATCGATCGAGGAGATGGTCCATGCCGACCGCTTCGTCGACCGCATCCTGTTCCTCGACGGTTTCCCCAATCTGCAGACGCTGGACCAACTCCGCATCGGCGAGAACGTCAAGGAAGTGATCGAATGCGACCTCAAGGCCGAGGTCGAGGCGCGCGCGCTCTATCAGGAAGCGGCGAAATATTGTCGCGAGGTCGGCGACTACCCGTCCGAGGACCTGTTCAAGGCGCTGATGAAGGACGAGGAAGGCCATATCGACTTCCTCGAGACGCAGCTCGACCTGATCGGCCGCGTCGGCCTGGAGCTCTACACCCAGAAGCATATCGGCGGTCTCGAAGGCGACGACCACGAGCATTGACGGAGGCGGGGCCGGGGCTCGTCTCCGGCCCATCCGTCCGGCGGGTGCCTCGGCAGCCTGTTGCGACGACGCGCACGCCCTGCCGCTCCGGGAGACCGGAGGACAGGATTTCGGCGAGACGGTCGTCCTCGCGTTTCCGCGACGCGCGGCGAAACAAGAAGCGAAACCGGTCCCGGCGTTCCGGCTTGGGACCACGACCAGCGGCTTCGCGATCGTCGTCGACCGGCCTGTCCGCAAACGCTGGAATTTCGTGAGCGGCGGGGTCGAGAACCTGCTCAATTCGCGGCCCCGGATACGGCGCTGTTTCAAGGATGGATGGCGCGATGGGATGGCCGGCCGGAGGGGACGGTCCATCGGGCGGCGCAGAGAGGCGGCCAAGAAAAAGGGCCCGCCATGGGCGGGCCCTCGACGGTCTCGTCTCGGGAAAGCCCGATCAGATGAAGCTGATGTTCGAGGCCTCGGGCCCCTTGCGGCCGGCGCGGATCGAGAAGCGCACGCGCTGCCCGTCCATCGGCGCCTGCAGGCCGCTGCGGCTCAGCGAGGAGACGTGCAGGAAGACGTCCGGCCCGCCCTTGTCGGGAGCGATGAAGCCGAAGCCGCGATCCGAGTTGAAGAACTTGACCGCACCGTCGAAGGGACCCTCGACAGGGCCGCTGTCGCGGTCTTGGAAGCCGCCGCCGCGGGGGCCGCGGTCACGATCCTGGAAGCCGCCGCCGAAATCGTCGCGCGGCGCGCGCGGGGCGAAGCCGCGAGGCGCGGCCGGCGCCGTCTGGGTCGCGGTCGTCGGGTCGATCTCGTGAACCGCGACGACCTGCAGGCCGCGGCGGCCTTCGCCGAGATCGGCGACGATAGTCGCGCCGGGCAGCAGGTCCTGCTGGTCCAGCGGTCCGATCGCCGAGATATGCAGGAAAACGTCGCCCGAACCGTCGACGGGGGAGGCGAAACCGAACCCCTTCTCGGGGTCGAACCACTTGATTTTGGCTTCGATATTTTCGTGCGTGACGAAAGGCTGAGCAGCGGGAGGCTTGCGACGATCGAACATGGAGCTTCAGGTATGAGTGACCGGGAGCACGCAACTTAGCTCATGCCGGGCGCGCCGTCATCGGGGACAACGCGAAATTATTGCACGACAATTCACGTCATAATAGTGCTTTTTTTCGCGCCGCCCCCAAGGGGAGCGACGGCGATCGTTATGCGTCTGATGCATGGTATCTTGCGATTTTTGTCTGTTTTTTCAGCTGTTCTGGCGAAAATGCCGCAGCTCGACCTCTTGCAATCGCCGCAATCGCGGACGATCTGAAGCGGGTATAGGGAAGAACGCCTCCTGTTCGATGGCGCCGCACGGCGCCCTTCGGGAGATGAGAATGACTCGATCGACCAAAGCCCGCGGCAAGGTCCGCCACGGGGAAATCCGCAGGTTGTGGCTCGCCGAGCGCGACCTGTTCAGGGAACATCTGCTGCGGCTGGACCCGCTGACGCGGCAGCAGCGCTTCGGCACGGCGGTGAACGACGCCTTCCTCGAGAACTATGCCACGACGACCTTCGGGGTCGGCGGGCTGGTCTATGCCTATGTCGAGGACGGCGTGGTGCGCGGGGCGGCGGAATTGCGCGGCCTCGACGATATCATCGCGCAGACCGGGGAAGCCGCCTTCAGCGTCGAGACCGACTGGCGCCGCAGCGGCATCGGCAGCGAGCTGTTCGCCAGGCTGATCACGGCCGCGCGCAACCGCGGCATCAGGACGCTCTACATGACCTGCCTGCCGGAGAACGCCGCGATGCGGCGGCTGGCGCACAAGTTCAAGGCGGATCTGGTCGGAGGCTATGCCGATATCGAGGGCGTGATCGCGACCGGCGGCCCGACGCCCTTCACCATCCTCGACGAGGCCCTCGACAACGCCAAGGGCTTTGCGACGCTGGCACTGTCGCTCCAGAAGGCCTTCTGGCCGACGCGGCTTCTCGCCCGCGCCATGGGGGCATAGGCGGCGCCTTCACGCTCGCCTCGCTCCGCCGGGAGGCCCGGCGAGCGATCTTCCTGCCCGTTTCAGCGATTGAGCGACAGCGCGGCGCCGGACTTCGTCACGGCGCCGTCGAGCGCATTGCCGCTCGTGGCCCGCAGTCGCGCCGCCACCGTTCCGCCCTGCTGGTAGAGATAGACCTCACCGTCGCGATAGTCCCAGGCCGTGATCTTCTGGAGGTCGCGATTGGCGCAGCCGGAGGAACTGGCGCGGTAGAGGTCGAGCGTCGGCGCGCTCGAGAGCTGGACGCGGCAGGTGCCGCCGGTCGCCTCGCGCGCCGTCCAGCCGCCGATCACGTTGTCGCGCGTCGCGGAGGGGCGGGCCGGGGTGGTCGGGCTCGGGCCGAGGCCGGCGATCTGGTTGTTGCCCGGCGCGGCCGGGCCGGAACCCGGCTGCTCCATCGGCGGCTGACCCTGGCCGGGCGGCACGCCGCCGGATTCGAAGAAGGGATCCTGCCCCGGAGCGCCGGGCGCCGGCGCGGAGGCGGCGGGGTAGCCGCCGGGAGGCGGCAGCGGCTCGGAGGTGACGGGGGCGGAAGCCACAGGCGGGGCCGCGGGCAAAGCGGGCTGGTTGTAGGAGGGCGGGTTCATCACCGGGCCGGAGAAGCGCTGCGAGCCGGCGCAGGCCGTCAGGGCCAGGAGCGGAAGCAGCGCCGCCGCCTTCAGCGTCGGAATGGCGGTTGTCGTCGTCGTCATGCGGCGCGGTCCCGATCGATGCAATATCAAGCCAATATCATAGAGCCATCATGAACGCGGCATGAGCATGGTCTAGCGCATCGGACCGAAAAGTGGAATCCACTTTTCGGAAGAATCCGATGCGCCAGCAATGAGATAGATCATCGTTACCGCGTCCGAAAGGACGCGCGATGATCTAGCCCAAGCGTGCCCGTTTGCGAACCCGGGAAGTCCGATCTGGTTCCGCTCGCGCGGGGTGGGCATAGTGCGGCGCTTTTCGAAAGGACCGCCATGATACCGCTCGCCCCCGCCGCGATCGCCCCTCCCTTCGCCCGTTACAGCCACGGCATCGCGGTGCCGGCGGGGTGGCGTCTGGCGGTCTGCTCGGGGCAGCTCGGCATCGCCGCGGATGGCGCGGTGCCGGAGGATGTGCGGGCGCAGGCCGATCTCTGCTTCGCCAACATCGCCGCGATCCTCGCCGAGGCGCGGATGACGCTCGCCGACATCGTGCGGGTGAACGCCTATGTCACAGACCGCGCTCATATGAAGGGCTATATGGAATCGCGTGACGCCCATGTCGGCACGCCGCCGCCGGCCTCGACCCTGATGATCGTCTCGGGCTTCACCCGGCCGGAGTTCAAGGTCGAGATCGAGGTGATCGCGGCCTCGCCAAATCCGTAGGCGGCAGGAGCGCGACGAGAACAGGATTCCCGCGGCCGTGAAGGCGCGGTGCCGGAAGGGCGGTCCCTTCCGGCGGATGCGCCTGCCGGCCCGGCTCAGCCGGCCTTGCGCCTGTTCTGGCGGTTGGCGACGAGGTCGTCGACCACGGCCGGATCGGCCAGCGTCGAGGTGTCGCCCAGCGCGCCGTGCTCGTCCTCGGCGATCTTGCGCAGGATGCGGCGCATGATCTTGCCCGAGCGGGTCTTGGGCAGGCCCGGCGAGAACTGGATCAGGTCCGGCGAGGCGATCGGGCCGATCTCGCGGCGCACATGGGCGACGAGTTCCTTGCGCAGATCCTCCGACGGGCTCTCGCCGGTCATCAGGGTGACATAGGCGTAGATGCCCTGGCCCTTGATGTCGTGCGGGTAGCCGACGACGGCGGCCTCCGAGACCGCGGGATGCGCGACCAGGGCCGATTCGACCTCGGCGGTGCCCATGCGGTGGCCCGAGACGTTGATGACGTCGTCGACGCGGCCGGTGATCCAGTAATAGTCGTCGGCGTCGCGCCGGCAGCCGTCGCCGGTGAAGTACTTGTTGGGATAGGTGGCGAAATAGGTTTCCTCGAAGCGCTTGTGGTCGCCATAGACCGTGCGCATCTGGCCCGGCCAGCTATCGGCGATGACGAGGTTGCCCTCGCAGGCGCCCTCGAGGACCTTGCCCTCGGTGTCGACGATCTCGGGCCTGATGCCGAAGAAGGGCCGGGTCGCCGAGCCCGGCTTGAGCCGGGTCGCGCCGGGCAGCGGCGTGATCAGGATGCCGCCGGTCTCGGTCTGCCACCAGGTGTCGACGACGGGGCAGCGGCCCTCGCCGACCACGCGGTGATACCACTCCCAGGCTTCCGGGTTGATCGGCTCGCCGACCGAGCCGAGCAGGCGCAGCGAGGCGCGGCTGGTCTTCTTCACCGGCTCCTCGCCGGCGCCCATCAGCGAGCGGATCGCGGTCGGGGCGGTGTAGAAGGTGTTGACCTTGTGCTTGTCGATGACCTCCCAGAAGCGGGAGATCGACGGATAGGTCGGGATGCCCTCGAACATCAGCGTCGTCGCGCCGTTGGCGAGCGGCCCGTAGAGGATGTAGCTGTGGCCGGTCACCCAGCCGACATCGGCGGTGCACCAGTAGATGTCGCCGTCATGGTAGTCGAAGACGTATTGGTGGGTGATCGCGGCATAGACGAGATAGCCGGCGGTGCTGTGCAGCACGCCCTTCGGCTTGCCGGTCGAGCCCGAGGTGTAGAGGATGAAGAGCGGGTCCTCCGCCTGCATCTCGGCCGGGGGGCAGTGGCCCGAGACCTTCTCGGCCTCCTCGTGATACCAGAAGTCGCGACCCGGCTTCATGGTGACGTGGCCGCCGGTGCGCCTGACGACGATGACGGCGCCGATGCCGCCCTTCACCTTGTCGTCGGCGGCGTCGACATTCTTCTTGAGCGGCACGGCGCGGCCGCCGCGCAGGCCTTCATCGGCGGTGATGACGACCCTGGAATCGGCGTCCTCGATGCGGTTGGACAGGGAGTCCGGCGAGAAGCCGCCGAAGACCACGGAATGGATGGCGCCGATCCGCGCGCAGGCGAGCATCGCATAGGCCGCTTCGGGGATCATCGGCAGGTAGATGGTGACGCGGTCGCCCTTCCGGACACCGTGCGCCTTCAGGACATTGGCGAATTTGCAGACCTCGGCGTGGAGCTGGCCGTAGGTGATGGTCCTGGACTCGGCCGGGTCGTCGCCCTCCCAGATGATCGCAGTCTGGTTGGCGCGGGTGGCCAGGTGCCGGTCGACGCAGTTGTAGGCGACGTTGGTGGTGCCGTCCTCATACCATTTGATCGAGACTTCGCCCGGCTTGTAGCTGACGTTGCGGACCTTGGCGTAAGGCTTGAACCAGTCGATGCGCCGGCCGTGCTCGCCCCAGAACTTGTCCGGGTCCTTGATCGAGGCGGCGTACATCTCCTTGTACTGGGCATCGGTCACCCAGGCCTTTTCCGCCCAGGCCGCGGGCACGTCGTAGATCGTTTCGGACATTTGCAGGCGTCTCCCCGGATAGGGTCTTGTGTCGCGTTCCCGTCCCCGCCGCGACGGCGGGCACGGTCCCGCTCCTTTGAATTGGGCGCATCATAGGATGCGCGTGCGGCGCGGCAAGCGCTTCGCGCTCGCACTTTCGTGTCACAGACTTTCGGCGGTGCCCGCCGGCGGCCCGGAAGACGGCCTCAGAGGCCGCCCATCTTGCAGACGATGTCCCATTCCTCGTCCGTCACCGGCTGCACCGAGAGGCGGAAGGAGGTGACGAGGGACATCTTCGCGAGCCGGGGCTCGGCCTTGACGGCGGCGAGGGTCACGGGCTTCGGCAGCGGCTTCACCGCCTTGAAATCGACCAGCACCCAGGGCGGGCCGGCCTCTTCCCAGGGATAGGCCTCGCGGATGACCTCGGCGATGCCGACGACCGCGAGGCCTTCGTTGGAATGGTAGAAGAAGACCTGCTCGCCGCGCTTCATCGCCATCAGGTTCAGCTTGGCGGTGTGGTTCTTCACCCCGTCCCAGCGGGTTCCTTCCGCGCCGGCCTTGACCTGGTCGTCCCAGGACCAGACCGAGGGTTCGGATTTGATCAGCCAGTGAGCCATCAGGCCTCGTCCTCCTCGAGCGGCACCGGCGGCTGCGAGGCCGCCTCGCCCTGTTCGTTCCAGAAGCGCACCATCTCGCGCGTCAGCGCGGCGTAATCCTTCGGCTCCAGCTCGACGCGGACCTCGCCCTCGCCGAAGGGCAGGATCAGCACGAAGCGATGCGTGCCCTCGGCCCGGCGGCGGCGATGCTGGATGACCGGGCCGGCGATCCGGCCGGCGAGCGGCACCGGGCCGCTCTCGGCGACGAGCTCGGACCCCGTCGTCTTCTTCACCTCGGCGATGCCGCGCGCGATGCGCTTGCCGAGATCGGAGAGGTCTCCCGCCATGGCTTCCTCCGTCATTCCGCCTTGAGCGGCCGGGCGAGCAGCGCCGCCACGGCCTCGCGCACGCCGCTGCGGCCGGCGATGATCGCGGCGACGGCCTCGGCGATGGGTGTCTCGATGCCGCCCGCCCGCGCCATGCTGGCGAGGATGGGGGCGGTGAAGGCGCCTTCGGCCAGCCGGCCGCCGGCCGCTTCCGCCGGGCTCATGCCCCGGCCGAGCGCCAGACCATAGGCGAAATTGCGCGATTGCGGCGAGGCGCAGCTCAGCACCACGTCGCCGAGGCCCGACAGCCCCATCAACGTCTCGGGCTCGGCGCCATGCGCCTCGCCGAAGCGGCGCAGCTCGGCGAAGCCGCGCGCCACCAGCGCGGCGCGGGCGCTCTCGCCGAAGCCGAGCCCGATGGCGATGCCGGCGGCGATGGCGAGCACGTTCTTGGCCGCGCCGCCGATCTCGACGCCGCGCGGATCGCCCGAATGATAGATGCGGAAGGCGGGCGAGCTGAGCGTTTCCGCGAGGTCCCGCGCCAGCTCCGCATCGGCGGCGGCGAGCGTCACCGCGGTCGGCAGGCCGCGGCCGATATCGGCGGCGAAGCTCGGCCCGGAAAGGATCGCGGTAGGCGCGCCCGGCCAGGCGCCGGCGATGATCTGCGTCGGGAAGAGCCCGCTCGCCTGCTCGATGCCCTTGGCGGCGGAGACCACCGGGATTCCGGCGGGCAGGGCGGGCGCCATCTCGGCGCAGGCCTGGCGCAGGCTCTGGGTCGGCACGGCGAGGATCAGGGCGTCGCAGCCGGCGAGGTCGCCGCGCCGGGCGGTGGCGCGGATCGCCTCGGGCAGGTCGATCCCGGGCAGGCGCGGTGCCTGCCGCGTCCGGTCGATCGCCTCGACCGTGGCGGCGTCGCGCGCCCAGAGCCGGACGGTGCGCCCGGCCCGGCTGGCGGCGAGCGCCAGCGCGGCGCCATAGGCGCCGGCGCCGACCACGCCGATCGTGGCGAAGCCCGGGCCTGGACTCATGCCGCCGTCGCTGGCTTCTGCGCCAGTTCGTCGAGCGGCCAGCGCGGGCGGGCCGCCACCGTCATGTCGTCGACCAGGCCGAGCCTCAGCCGCTCCAGGCCGGCCCAGGCGATCATCGCGCCGTTGTCGCCGCAGAGCGCGAGCGGCGGGGCGACCATCGGCAGCCCGGATTCGGTGGCGAGGCGGGCGAGCCCGCTGCGGATCGCCTGGTTGGCGGCGACGCCGCCGGCGACGACCAGGGTCGAGGGGGTGATGCCGGCCTCGCGGCAGGCGCGCAGGCCGGCGCGGGTGCGGTCGACCATCACGTCGACGATGGCGGCCTGGAAGGAGGCGCAGAGATCGGCGACGTCGTTGTCGGAGAGCGGCGCGATGCGCTCGGCGACGAGGCGCACGGCCGTCTTCAGGCCGGAGAGCGAGAAGTCCGGGTTCGGCCTTCCCTGCATCGGGCGGGGGAAGTCGAAGCGCTCGGGGTCGCCCTTGGCCGCCTCGCGCTCGACCGAGGGGCCGCCCGGATAGGGCAGGGCCAGCATCTTGGCGATCTTGTCGAAGGCCTCGCCCACCGCGTCGTCGATGGTGCCGCCGAGCTTGAGGTAGTCGCCGACGCCGCGCACGGCCAGGAGCTGGGTGTGGCCGCCGGAGACGAGCAGCAGCAGATAGGGAAAGGCGACGTCGTCGGTCAGGCGCGCGGTCAGCGCATGGGCCTCGAGATGGTTGACGGCGATGAAGGGCTTGGCCAGCGCCAGCGCGATCGCCTTGCCGGCGGTGAGGCCGACCATGACGCCGCCGACGAGGCCGGGGCCGGCGGCGGCGGCGACGGCGTCGATGTCGCCGGGCTTGAGATCCGCATCGGCGAAGGCGCGGGCGACGATGCGGTCGATCGCCTCGACATGGGCGCGCGCCGCGATCTCCGGCACCACCCCGCCATAGGCGGCATGGGCCGCGATCTGGCTCAGAATCTCGTTCGACAGGATTTTCGTCTCGCCCGAGCGCTCGACGGAGACGATCGCCGCTGCCGTTTCGTCGCAGGTCGTCTCTATCCCAAGAACACGCATGATTCGGTCGACTTGTCCCGCGGAATGGAGGATCAGGTGATGAAGCTTTGCAGGCAGCGGTATCCTACCGGCAATTCCCTCGTATAGTGCCTGCCATGGCCGAAGGCCAATGGCAAAGCGGCGCGCGCCCGAGGGCCGCCGCCGGGTCGGGAAGAAAAGGGAGAAGGGATGGCCGGCATCATCGTTCCGCCTCAATGCGACCCGATCGGCGGAACCGCGGCCGCCCGCGGCGCGTGCTGTGATCGTAGGCTGTCTCGTCAGGAGCTGTGAATGCGCGTCTTCGTCTTCCGACCCCGCCCCGATGCAGAGCGCACGGCGCAGGCCATCGCCGCTCACGGCTTCGAGGCGCTGATCGCGCCGCTGTTCGAGGTGGTGCGGCTGCCGGGCGAGGCGCCGGCCGGGGATTTCGCCGCCATCGTGCTGTCCAGCGGCAATGCCGTGCCGATGCTGGCGGAGGGGCCGCAGGGCTGGCACGAGCTGCCGGTCTTCGCGGTGGGCGCGCGCACCGCCGCCCGGGCGCGCGAGGCCGGGTTCGGCGATGCGCGCAGCGCCGATGGCGACCGCAACGACCTGATCGCGCTGATCGAGCGCACCTTGCCGGCGCCGGCGCGGCTGCTGATGATCGCCGCCCGCGACCGCAACGAGGACGTGCCGCCGCGCTTGCGGGAAGCGGGTTACGAGGTCGTGCTCTGGGAGGCCTATGCCGCCGAGGCGGTGTCGGTGCTGCCGGAGGACGCCCAGGCGGCGCTGCGCCATGGCGAGGTCGGGGCCGCCCTGCATTATTCGCCGCGCGGTGCGCGCACCTTCCTCAGCCTGGCCCAGGCGGCCGGCGTCGAGGAGCAGGCGCTGGAGCTGACCCATGTCGCGCTCTCGGCCAATGTCGCCTCGCCGCTGATCTCGGCCGGCGCCAGCACGGTGCTGGTGGCCGAGCATCCGGAGGAGGCCGGGATGCTGGCGGCGCTCGAGCAGGTCTCGCAGCGCCTGCGGCCCGACGACGCAGAACGCCCGAAGGCACGCGGCAGCCTCAGGCGCACGCCGCCGACGATCGAGCTGGAAGCCGCGCCGCAGGCGGAGGCCGAGCCGGCCGCCCCCGCCGGCAAGCCGTCGCCCGAGGCGGTGGCGCCGACCGAGGCCTTGCCGCAGGAGTTCTCCCCGCCGCCGGCCGAGCCGCCGCGCGCCGCGCCCGAGCCGGGCGCGAAGGCCGCGACGCCCTGGGTTGCTCTGGCGATCGCCGGGCTGCTCGGCGGCGGCGTCGGCGCGGGGCTGACGGCCTATGCGTTGCGGCCCGGCGGCCCCGCCGTCACGCCGGCGCAATGGACGGAACTCTCCGCCCGCGTCGATGGAGCGCAGGCCGCCGCGGCGGCGGCCGACCGCAAGGCGGGCTCGGCCGGCGAGGCCGCCGCGAAGGCGGATGCGCAGGTGCAGGTGCTCGCCGGCCGCGTCGGCGAACTCGCCAAGGCGCCGGCTCCCGATACGGGCGCCGTGGCGGAGCAGATCCAGCGCGCCGAGACGGCCCTGGCCGCCTCCGGCGAGCGCTTCGACAAGCTGGCGGCGCGGGTCGCGGCGGTCGAGTCGCAGGCCAAGGCTGTTCCCGCGACCAGTCCCGAAGGGCTGGCGGCGGCGCGCCTCGTCCTCGCCGAGCGGGTCCAGCGGGCCCTGGCGGGCGGGCGCCCCTTCGCCAATGACGTCGCCGCGTTGGTCAAGGGCGGCGTCGCCCAGGCCGATGCGGAGCCTCTGACGGCCGTCGCGGCGGCGGGAGCGGCGACGCGCGAGACTTTGCTTGCCGGCTTCCGCCGGCACGGCGCGATGTTCCAGCGCGAGGTCACGCCGCAATCCGACAACTGGACGGACAAGCTATGGGGCCTGGCGAGCCGCATCGTCACGGTGCGGCCGGTCGGGGACAATGAATCCAGCGATCCGGCGACGCTGCCGCTGCGGCTCGAAAACGCGATCGCGGCCGGCGACATGCCGAAGGCGGCGGCGCTGTGGGGCCAGTTGCCCGAGCCGGCGCGCCGTGCCAGTGCGGAGTTCGGCGCCGCGCTGCAGCAGCGCGCGGCCGCCGAGGCGGCCATCGCCAAAATCGCGCAGGATGCGGTTGCGGCGCTGGGCACGGCGGGCTGACGGAGGGTAGAAGAGGCCATGGTTCGCGTTCTCGTCTATCTCGCCGTCTTCGCCTGCCTCGCTTTCGGGGCGGTCTGGCTCGCCGACCGCCCGGGCGAGATCTCGGTGATCTGGCAGGGCTACCGCATCGACACCAGCGTCGCGATCGGCGCGATCGGCGTGGTCCTGCTGGCCTTCCTGGTGCTGCTTGTCTGGGCGGTGATCCGCTTCGTCTTCGGCCTGCCTTCCGCCTTCAGCCTGTCGTCGCGGGCGCGCCGCCGGGCGCGCGGCTTCGAGGCCGTCTCGCGCGGCATGGTCGCGATCGGCGCGGGCGATCCGGTCGCCGCCGGGCGCTATACCGGCGAGGCGCGCCGCTTCGTCCCGAACGAGCCGCTGACGCTTCTTCTGGAAGCGCAGACGGCGCAGCTCACCGGCAACCGCCCGCAGGCCGAGGCCGCCTTCAAGGCGATGCTCGACCGTTCGGAGACGCGCGTGCTCGGCCTGCGCGGCCTGTTCGTCGAGGCCAAGCGCCGCGGCGACATGGCGGCGGCGCGCGCCTTCGCCGACGACGCCGTGCGGCGCTCGCCCTCGCTCGCCTGGGCCAATGACGCGCTGCTCGACTTCCACACCAATGCCGGCGACTGGCAGGCGGCGCGCACCGCCGTCGAGCGCCGCGCGGCGCTGCGCCTCGCCGACAAGGCGGAAGCGCGCCGCCAGCGCGCCGTGCTGCTCGCCGCCGAGGCGCTGGAGGCGCGCGACAAGGAGCCGGAGCGGGCGCTCGCGGCGGCGCTCGAGGCGGTGAAGCTCGCGCCCGGGCTGACGCCCGCCGCGGCGCTGGCCGGGCGGATGCTGTCGGAGCGCGGCGATGTCCGCAAGGCGTCGAAGCTGCTCGAGGCGGCCTGGCGCGAGGCGCCGCATCCCGACATCGCGGCCGCCTATCTCGACGTCCGCCCCGGCGACAGCGCGCTCGACCGGCTGCACCGGGCCCAGACCCTGTCGCGGCTGCGCCCGGCCGATCCGGAAAGCGTGCTGGCGCTGGCGGGCGCGGCGATCCAGGCCCGCGAGTTCCAGAAGGCGCGCGAGACGCTGAAGCCGCTGCTGGCCGGCGGCGCCTCCGTCCGCGCCTGCCTGCTGATGGCGGAGCTGGAGGATGCCGAGCACGGCGCCGCCGGCAAGGTGCGCGAATGGCTGGCGCGCGCCACGCGGGCGCCGCATGATGCCGCCTGGGTCGCGGACGGGCTGGTGTCCGACCACTGGATGCCGGTTTCGCCGATCACCGGCCGGCTCGACGCCTTCGTCTGGACCGTGCCGCCGGCGACGCTCGGCAGCCCGCCCCAGGCGCTCGACGACGTGCTCGCCGATCTCGACGATTCGACCAAGCTGATCGAGGTGAAGGCGGAGAGCGCCGTCACGGTCGAGCCGACGGTGGTGACCGCGCCGCCCGTTGCGAAGGAGGAGCCCAATCCCCTGCCGCCGGCTCCGGCCGAGGCCGGGAGCGAGCCTGCCCGGAGCGAGCCGTCCGCCAAACCGGGCCCGGCCGAGGCGGAAACCGTCGAGGTGCCGAAACCGGCGGAAGCGGCCGGTGCTCCAGCCGGGGCGGTCGCCGCCGCTCCGGCCCGTGATGCGGCGGCGCCGAAGCCGGTGATCTTCCCCGTGCCGCATGCGCCGGACGATCCGGGGCCGGACGAGGAGCCGCCGTCCGAGCCGAAGAAGAGCGGGTTCCGGCTGTTCGGCTGAGGCGGGCGTTCCTTCTCCCCTTGCGGGAGAAGGTGGCAGCGCGAAGCGCTGACGGATGAGGGGCTGGCGACGTTTCCCGTCATGGCCAGCCCCCCGGATCTTGCCTTCGGGCAAGCCCGCTGACAGGCTTCGCGAACCAATCCGGGGGACGTAAAGCCCTGCTGCCTCTGGACTGCTTCGCCGCTCCGCTCCTCGCAATGACGGCTCACACGCTCCTCGCGGTCATCGAGACGCGCGGATCAAACCCAGGCACGATGATGCCAGCATGCGGAAAAGGCGTGCGGCGGGAGCCCATGCACCTTATAGCGGCGGCATGAATTCTGGATTTGAAGAGAACGGCCGCACGGGTCCGGCGGACGGCACCGTCACCCTCCATGTCGGTGCCGAGCAGGCGGGGCTGCGGCTCGACAAGGCGCTCGCTCTGCTCGCCGGCGAGATTTCGCGCGCCCGTCTGCAGCAGATCATCAGGGAGGGCGGGGTCAGCCTCAACGGCGCCGTCGTCGGCGACGGCAGCCGCAAGGTCGCGGAGGGCGATGCGCTCGCCCTCGTGATGCCGGAGGCGAAGCCGCCCGAGCCGGTCGGGCAGGACATCCCGCTCGACGTCGTCTACGAGGACGAGCACCTGATCGTGATCGACAAGCCGGCGGGGCTGGTCGTCCATCCGGCCGGCGGGCATGAGGACGGCACGCTGGTCAACGCGCTGATCGCTCATTGCGGCGAGAGCCTTTCCGGCATCGGCGGCGTTCGTCGGCCCGGCATCGTGCATCGGCTCGACAAGGACACCAGCGGCCTGCTCGTCGTCGCCAAGAACGACCGGGCCCATCAGAAGCTCGCCAAGCAGTTCGCCGACCATGGCCGCACCGGTCCGCTCCAGCGCGCCTATCTCGCCTTGGCCTGGGGCGTGCCGCGCCTGCGCGAGGGCACGATCGACGCCCCGATCGAGCGCTCGAACCGCAACCGCGAGAAGATGACGGTGGTGAAGGAGGGGCGCGGGCGCGAGGCGATCACCCACATCACCCTGATCGAGCGCTATCCGCCCCTGCTCAGGGGGCTCGACGAGACGGAAGCCTTGGCGAGCCTGATCGAATGCCGGCTGGAAACCGGCCGCACGCACCAGATCCGCGTGCATATGAGCCATATCGGCCATCCGCTGCTGGGCGACCAGCTCTACGGCTCGGGATTCGCGACCAAGGCGGTGCGGCTGCCGGAGGAGGCGCGCGAGGCGTTGGCCGCGCTGGGGCGCCAGGCCCTGCATGCTGCCCTGCTCGGCTTCGCCCATCCGGCGACCGGCGAGGAGATGCTGTTCGAGTCCGATCCGCCCGCCGATTTTGCGAATCTGCAAGCAGCGCTCGCGAGGCTGTGAGCCGATCTGGCGCCGCTGCCACCTTTCCGCCAGAGTGAGTTCGCATATACTGGGGTTATCGGATGCGGATGGCCAAGGGGGCGCCGCACGCAATCGATCCCCGCCGAACTCCAGAGCGGTTTCTGCGTTGGATCAATCGCATTGTCCGAAACCTGCGCGAAGGTTGATCGCGCGGTGGGCCTGCCGCACAGCGGGGGCCTGAAGGAGGAGACACGCGCATGGCAAGTGCTTCGCTGCCTGTCCTGTCCGCCGAAGGCGGGCTCTCACGCTATCTCGACGAGATCCGCAAGTTCCCGATGCTGGAACCGAGCGAGGAATACATGCTGGCCAAGCGCTGGCGCGAGCATGGCGACCGCGATGCGGCGCACAAGCTCGTCACCTCGCATCTGCGCCTCGTCGCCAAGATCGCCATGGGCTATCGCGGCTACGGCCTGCCGATCGGCGAGGTCGTCTCGGAGGGCAATGTCGGCCTGATGCAGGCGGTCAAGCGCTTCGAGCCCGACAAGGGCTTCCGGCTGGCGACCTATGCGATGTGGTGGATCAAGGCCTCGATCCAGGAATACATCCTGCGTTCCTGGTCGCTGGTGAAGATGGGCACCACGGCGAACCAGAAGAAGCTGTTCTTCAACCTGCGCAAGGCCAAGAGCAAGATCTCGGCGCTGGGCGACGGCGATCTGCGGCCGGACCAGGTCAAGCAGATCGCGACCAAGCTCGGCGTCAACGAGCAGGACGTGATCGACATGAACCGCCGCCTCGGCGGCGACGCCTCGCTCAACACGCCGCTGCGCGAGGATGGCGAGGGCGAGTGGCAGGACTGGCTGGTCGACGATTCGGAAAGCCAGGAGCGCCGCCTCGCCGATTCGGAGGAGGCCAGCAACCGCCATACGGCGCTGCGCGAGGCGCTCGACGTGCTGAACCCGCGCGAGCGGCGCATCTTCGAGGCGCGCCGCCTCGCCGAGGACCCGATCACCCTGGAGGAGCTCTCCGAGGAGTTCGGCGTCTCGCGCGAGCGCGTCCGCCAGATCGAGGTGCGCGCTTTCGAGAAGGTGCAGGAGGCGGTGAAGAAGGCGATCACCCGCATCGAGGCGCCGCGCGCGGCGCTGCCGGCGGCCTGATCGCGCGGCTGCGGCGCCGGGTGCCTTCCGCCCGGCGGCGGCGTGGTTTCGCCCGCGCGGGAAGGGGGCCGCTCCGACCGCCGGCGGCTATCCGCGTGCCGTGAGGCCGAACGCCGTGCGCGGAAGGTCGATCCGCAGCCACAGCCCTCGCGGGGAGGGCCGGCTGGTCATCGTACCCCGCAACTGGCCCTCGATCATGGCCTTGAGCAGGCGCGAGCCGAACCCTTCGCCGACCTCCCCGGCGATGCCGCCTTCGAAGCGCTCCTGCCAGTCGATGGTCTGTAGGGTGTCGTCGGCTCCCAGGGTGATGCCGAGCGAGCCGTCGGCACGGGACAGCGCGCCGTATTTCGCCGCGTTGGTGATCAGTTCGTGGAACACCAGCGCGACCGCGGTGACCGCGCCCGCATCGATGGTGACGTCCTCGCCCGCGATGGCGATGCGGCCGGCGTAGCCGTCGCGATAGGGGGCGAGCAATTGTTCGATCAGGAGGCGCAGGGAGCCGCATCGCGCATCCCGCTCTCCCCGGATCAGCCCATGCGCCCGGTTCAGCGCCTCGAGGCGCGCCCGCAGCGTGTCCGCCAGCGGGCGGTGCTCCGGCAGCTCGCGCAGCGAGAGGCTGACCAGCCCGTTGACCAGCGCGAACAGGTTCTTGATCCGGTGGTCGAGCTCATGGGCGACGAGCTCCCGCTCCTGATCCAATTGCTTGGGCGCGTCGATGTCGCTCGACGTGCCGTACCAGCGGATGATCCTGCCTTCCGCGTCCCGGAGCGGGAGCGCCAGCACCCAGAGCCAGCGATAGCCGCCGTCCCGGTGCCGGAAGCGGTAGTCGATATCGTAGGTTTCTCCCGTGGTGAGGCAGTTCTGCCAGGCCTGCTGCACCCGCGGCCAGTCCTCGGGATGGACCAGCTCCTGCCAGGTCGTCGGCTCGATCCGGTCGGGAGCGATGCCGGTGAACTCGTTCCAGCGCCGGTTGAAATAGTCGTGCCGCCCCTCCGCATCCGTGCTCCAGACGATCTGCGGGATGGATTCGGCCAGGATGTCGAAGCGCAGATTGCTCTGCTCCAGCGCGGCCGCCGCCTCGGTCCGCTCGGTGACGTCGATGACGATGCCGGCGTACTGGACGATGGCGCCGGTCTCGTCGCGGCGGGGGCGGCCGGTCAACACGAACCAGCGCGTCTCGCCGTCGCGGGTCACGGCGCGGTAGTCGCAGCGATAGTCCGAGCCCGTCCTGATCGCGCTGCTCAGCCCGCCGAGCACCCGCTCGCGGTCGTCGGGATGCAGCGCGGCGGCCAGGACATCCTTGCTGATGCCGCGGCGGGCCTCGCCGCCCGAGACGCCGAACAGCTCGGCGAAGGCGCCGTTGGTGAAGACCGTGTTGGTGCGGATGTCGAGGTCCCAGGTCCCGACGATGCCTCCGGCTTCGAGGGCGAGTTCCATGCGTTGCCGGGACTGCCCGAGCGCCTTGAGCGCGCGCATGCGCTCGGTGGTTTCGCTGACGACCACGAACGCGCCGTAGACCCGGGCCGCGATGTCGGCGATCGGCGTCAGGCTGACCGAGAACCAGGCCGTCTCCAGGAGGCCGTTGCGCAGCAGCTTCAGCGGGTGGTCCTGATGACGCACGCCCTTGCCCTCGCCGCAGGCGGCGAGGGCGTCGCGGAAGAAGCCGGCGGCGATCGGAAGCGCTTCGGCGACAGGCAGGCCGAGAACGCCGGCATAGTGATCGCCGAGCAGCCTGTGGAGCGCGTCGTTGTGGACCATGATGCCGTCGCTGCCGATCAGAACGGCCATGGCGGATTCGGACAGGAGCGTCATCCTGACGGCGGACCTGATCTCGTCGGGCCAGGTTTCGATGGGGCCGACGGACGATCCCGACCAGTCGAACGCCCGGATCCGTTCCAGCATGACGCTGTCGTTCGGGAAGTCAGAGTGGCGCTCGCCGAACCGGACAAACAGATGTTCCGGCATCTCTTCTCCTGCGTCTGCCGAGAACAAACTACAATGAGATGAGGCGAGCGTCCATTCTTGGGCGCGACGTAGCAATCGCAGTCGCCCCGAGTACTCATCAGTTCGGCCGGCGTCCGGGTTTTTCGCGCCGACGCAGAGCGCAAGATATTCCTCGCACGGAAAGCCGAAGGCGCGGGGCGCTGTCTTGAAAAGACGTTTCGTCTTCTGTCGAAATGCGGGATGCCGCTGCGGAGCGCGAGAACAGCTCCGCGGATTGGCCGATGCCTCGAAAGCGGGTGGGCTTCGCCCGCGCCCGTGGCCGGCGGCGAACCGGGCGGACCCTGGAGCGGGGCCGGCCCGCTGCCTCAGTAGAGCGGCAGCAGCGGCTTCAGCGGCAGGCGTAGCGGGCCGAGGAAGACGCGGCCCTCGCGCAGCGAAACCGGCGGCAGCGGCGTGAGGCCGGGCGTCGTCGTGGCGGGGCCGCGTCCACCGAGCAGGCCGCCGAGCCCGCCCAGCAGATTGCCGACGCGGATGCCGCCGATCTGCTCGATGCCGGCCGCCGCGAGCTGCAGGTCGCCGCCGATGCGGTGGGTCGGATCGAGCAGAAGCTGTCCGCTGCCTTCGATGCGGGCCGCGCCCTTGGTGGCGGCGATGCGGGTCAGGTCGAGCACACCGTTGCCGTCGCGCCAGCCGTCGAGGGCCTCGGGGTTGAAGCCTTTGCGGAAGGCCTCGGCCTGCGTCAGCGTCGCCTGGAGGTCGATCGAGCCGGCATCGGTCGTGCCGAGCAGGGCGTCGATCGCCGGCAGGACCGTGCCGGTGGCGGAAAGCGCGATGTCGACGGCCTGGTCGGGGGCGGGCCGATCGGGGTTGCGGCGCAGATGCGCCTCGAGCGTGGCGGCACGCCAGGTTTGGGCCTCCTGTCCCGGAGCGGTCAGCGTGGCTTCCGGCTCGGTCGCGACCAGCGCGAAGCGCTGCGGCTCGCGCCAGGCCAGGCTGGCGTCGAGCTGCTTCCAGGAAAGGGCGATGCGGCGGCCCTCCGGCAGGGTGACGCTGGCCGGGCCGGTCGCCTCGAGGATGACCAGGCCGGGCGAGTAGATCTGGCCGACGGCCACGGCCGGGCCGGTCTCGACGCGCACCGCCTCGGACCAGCGGGTCGAGGTCAGCGCCAGCGAATCGCAGCGCAGCTCGATGCGGAACGGGTAGCCGCCGACGGAGCGGTTGTTGCAGGTCCAGCTCCGGCCGCGCTCGGCCTCGCGCGCCAGGGCCTTGTCGAGCTCGGCGACGGCGCGGCCATGGGCGTAGAACCAGAAGCCCGACCAGGCGGCCGCCAGAAGGACGAGCAGGGTCACGGGTCCATAGAGCCAGAAGCGGCTCTGGCGGCGCGGCGCTGGGATGTCGGTCATGCGGCAGGCGTTCCTTGCGCGAAGGCGGGCGGCTGAATAGATCGCCTGCTGGCGATCCCAGCGCGTTGTTGCAGCATCGGGTTTGGTCGAAAAGCGGATTCCGCTTTTCGCAAGGGACCCGATAGCTCGCAATGGCGGCCGGCGCCAGCAGGCGTTACTGCCGCACCAAGCAGGCCCGGGCGGCCAAATTATGAGATGGCGATGACGAGCGGGGACAAGGCGGCGGATTTATGGGTCTTCGGCTATGGATCGCTGATCTGGCGGCCGGGCTTCGCTTTCGAGGAGAGCGTCGCGGCCCGCCTGCACGGCTATCACCGCTCGCTCTGCGTCTTCTCGCATGTCCATCGCGGCACGCCGGAGCGGCCGGGCCTGGTGCTCGGGCTCGACCGTGGCGGGGTCTGCCGCGGTCTGGCCTTCCGCGTCGCGGTCGGGCTGGCGCAGGAGACCATCGCCTATCTCAGGGCGCGCGAGCAGGCGACCTCGGTCTATATCGAGCGCCATGTCGGGCTGAGGCTGGACGATGGCCGCCAGGTGCGGGGATTGGCCTATGTCGCGGATCGTAGGCACCTGCAATATGCCGGCCGGCTGCCGTCGCAGGAATTGCTGAAGCTGGTCCGGCAGGGGCGGGGCGAGTCGGGCGAGAATCCCGACTATGTGCTCCAGACCCACGAGCATCTGCGCCGGATGGGCGTCTACGACCCGGTGCTCGCGGCATTGGCCCAGGAACTGGCGCCGGGGCTGCATGCGACGCATCCGCCGCTGAAGGGCTGAACCGGGCGGCCTCAGCCCGCCGCATCCGCCTGCGGCATCAGGTCGAGCAGCGCCGCGCGCCGGCTCGCGCCGTCCTCGGCGAGCAGATGCACGTGGATTTCCCGGGCGCCGGCCTCCGCGACGGAGCGCTGCCAGCGCGCCAGCGCGGCCTCGACGCCGAAGGGGCCGGAATCGCGGGCTGCGACGATCTGCCGTTCCGCCGTGACGGCGAGCAGCACCGCGTCGGTGAAGCTGAGGGCGTGGCTGTCCTCGACCGGGAAGACCGAGGCGACGTAGCGCCGGCCGGAGCGGCCGCGCCAGGCGGTGAAGCGCCGCTCGCTCAGCGCAGCGGTGCTGCGCAGCGGCATTTCCTGCGCGGTCGCCGGGGCCGGCTCGTCGAACAGATCCGGGGTGAAGCGATAGGCGAGGGCAGCCATATCCGTTCCTCCTGTGCTGAGGAACAAAATGGGAACGAGATGGAGATAAGTCAACAGGCGCCGGGCGCTGGCGTTCAGACTGCTGTCAGGATTTGTCAGGAGTGGCGAGCGGATCCAGCCCCTGCGCGGCGAGTTCGGCCCGGCCCTGGGCGAGCAGGCGGTCGCAGGCCGCCTCGATGCGGCCCTGCAATTCGTGCTGGAAGCTCGCCTTGTCGAGGCCGGGCAGGATCGGCGGCAGGATTTCGAGCCGGATCGTTCCCGGTCGGCGGAGGAACTGGCGGCGCGGCCAGTACAGCCCCGAATTCAGCGCCACCGGCACGCAGGGCACGCCGAGCTCGGCATAGAGATGGGCGGCGCCGAACTTGTAGGCGGGCGGGGCGCCGGGCGGGCGGCGCGTGCCCTCCGGGAAGATCAGGAGCTGGCGGCCCTTCTCGCCGAGCTCGACCTTGGCGCGGCGGGTGACGTCCTTGAGGGCGCGGGCGCGGGCGCCGCGATCGACCGGGATCATCCTGAGCTTGGCCAGGCACCAGCCGAAGACCGGGATGCGCATCAGCTCCCGCTTCAGGATGAAGACCGGGTCCGGGAACAGGGTGAAGAGGGTGAAGGTCTCCCAGAAGGACTGGTGCTTGGCGGCGACCATCAGCCCGCCGGCGGGGATGTTCTCGCGGCCGATCACCTCGTAGCGCGTGCCGGCGACGACACGCATCAGCCAGAGCGCGCTTCGCGCCCAGCCCGCGGCGACGTGCTGCAGCGCCTTCGGCGGCAGCAGCAGCGCCGGCAGGGCCGCGCAGACCAGCCAGAGGACGAGGTTGGCGTAGAACAGGACGTTGAAGGCGAGCGAACGCAGGATCAGCATGAGCCCGCAATGAGCGTGAGACGGGGCGCCGGTCAAGCGCCTCGCGGTTCAGCCGTCGCGGCTGGGGCCGCCGCGCAGATGCGAGCGCCGTTCGGCCTCGGGGCCGAGCACCTCGGCCGGCTTGGGCGAGACCGGCTTGCGCCCGCCGATGATCACCGAAAGATGCGAGTTCTCCGGGTCGCTCTCGACGAGGCTGCGCAGCCGGGCGACGAGGTATTTCGCGTATTCCGGCATCAGCACCTTGATCGTCGCCCAGCGGCGCCACCAGCCGGAAGGGTCGAGCTGGTCGGTGACGACCGGATGCGCGACGAAGCGCACGCCCGGCATGGCATGGCCGAACTCGGCCAGCGTCCGCGGCATGTGGTAGTTCGAAGTCACGACCAGGAGCGAGCGGAAGCCGTGCCGGAGCGCCCAGCGGCGGGTCTCGATCGCGTTGCCGATGGTGTTGCGGGCGCGGTAGTCGAGATCGACGCAGCAGCCGAGCAGGTCGCGCGAGGCGGGGTTGAGCCGGGCGAGCTCCTCGCGGCTGGTCTTTTCGTTGACGCCGCTGATCAGGAGGCGCGCGCCGCGCTCGGCCCCGAGCAGGCCGATGGCGTCGCCGACGCGCTGCGAACCGCCGGTGACGACGACGATCGCGTCGGTGCGCGGCGTCGCCGCGGGTTCGCGGGCCTCGATGCCGGCGGCGAAGCGGGCATAGCCGCAGAGGAACAGCACCGTCCCCACAGCGGCGGCGGCCGCCGCGGCCAGCACCAGGAGCCGCCGGCGCGAAAAGCCGCCGCGCGGGACGGATGCGCCCGGCGCGCCCACCGGGAGATGGTCGTTGCCGCTGCCGATCATGGCCATGACGCGCGGACCGTAGCCGGCCAATCGGGCATAACGGCGGCAGCGCGCCGGTCCTGGCCGCGCCGCGCCGTCATGCCAGCATCTTCAGGTAGTGGCGCACGGTGATGCGCGAAACGAGCCCGGCGATCGCCGCGACGACGATCGCGACCAGCAGCACCGCGGCATAGCCGGCCCAGCCGATCTCGAAGGCGCCGAACAGAGCCTGCAACTGCTCGGCTTCCGGCGCCGTCGACCAGAAGGAGGCGAGGAAGCCGAGGAAGGCGATGGCGACGATGGCGGCGACCCCGCCGGCGGCGCCGCCGCGCAGGCCGAGCCGGATGAAGCGGCTCTGGAACTCGCGCGCGATGAAGTCGTCGTCGGCGCCGACGAAATGCAGCACCTCGACGCTCTCCCGGCTGCCCGCCATGGCGCCGCGCGTGGCGAAGGCGACGGCCAGCGCCGCCGCCGTCAGCACCAGCAGAACGACGACGAAGCCGGAAACGATGATCGTGCTCGCCATGGCCGAAAGCCGCCTGACCCAGAGCCGGTGATCGTCGAGGATCGCCGTCGGCACCTCCTTGCGCAAGGCCGGACCGAAGCGGGCGATGTCGGGCGAGGCGCCCGGCCTGAGCTTCAGCACGATCAGCCGCGGCACCGGCAGCTCGACGAGATCGAGCCCGGTGCCGAGCCAGGGCTCGAGCAGCTTGTCGGATTCGGCCTTGGGCACGGCGCGCACGTTCTCGATGCCGTCGAGCGCCTGCGCCATCGCGACCGCCCTGGCGACGTCCTCCTCGATGCCGCGATGCGAATCGGGACGGATCTGGATGGTCATCTCGTCGGAGACGGCGCCGCGCCACTGCTCGGAGGCGCGCGCCGCGAGCACGGCGGCGCCGGCGCTCAGCGCCGCGAGGAAGGTCAGGATCGCGATCACGGCCATCAGCGCGCGCCCGGCCACGGTATCGACCGGGACCAGCGGCTGGTCGCGCCGGAGATTGACCGGCAGCGGCTTCTCCCGCGCCGGTTCCTGTTCGTATTCGGCGGTCTCAGGCATCGACATGCAGGTGCCCGTCGGCGAGGACCAGACGCGGCGCGTCGTAGATGTCCATCAGGTTGAGGTCGTGGGTGGCGATGATCACGGCGGTGCCGAGCTGCTGCAATTCCATGAACAGGCGCAGCAGGCGGCGGCCGAGGCCGGGGTCGACATTGCCTGTGGGCTCGTCGGCGAGCAGGAGCTCGGGCCGGCCGATCAGGGCGCGGGCGATGGCGGCGCGCTGCTTCTCCCCGCCCGAGAGTACGGCGGGCACGGCATGCATGCGCTCGCCGAGGCCGACCCAGCGCAGCAATTCGACGACCTCGGCGCGATAGCTCGCCTCCTCCTTGCCGAGCACCCGCAGGGGCAGGGCGACGTTCTCGTAGACGGTGAGATGGTCGAGCAGGCGGAAATCCTGGAAGACCACGCCCATGCGGCGGCGGAAGGCCGTCAGGGTCGGCGCGTCGAGGCGCGAGACATCCTGCCCGAACAGGTTGACCAGGCCGCGCGTCGGCTTCAGCGCCATCAGGATGAGGCGCATCAGCGTCGTCTTGCCCGCGCCGGACGGCCCGGTCAGGTACTGGAACGAGCGGGGCTCGATGCTGAAGTTGATGTCCTTCAGCACCTCCGGGCCCATGCCGTAACGCAGGCCGACATTCTCGAAGCGAACCAAGCGGTCTTCCTCATCCAACGGGTTGGCGCCGCGGTCCCGCGAGCCGCGGCCCGGCGAGCGCCTCGGCCATCATGCTCCCGAGATTCTTCACGCGGCGTTAACCATAAACGGCGTCAATGGCGGTGGCCGCCCCGGCCTGCCGGGGCAACGCGGCGCCGCGGCTTGCCGTTTGCCCGGGACCGGGAAAGGCTCGGGGCCGCGCCGACCGCCGCCGCCATCAGGGAACACGCCGCCTCCATGCTGATCGTCTGCCCCTCCTGCGCCAGTCAGTATGAGCTCGACGCGGCCAAACTGGGGCCGGACGGACGCAAGGTGCGCTGCGCCCAGTGCAGGACGCTCTGGCATGTCGACCCGGCGAGCGAGATGCCGCCGGCGCCCAGCCCGGAGGAGACGCAGGCCCTGCTCGCCGAGGAGCTGGAGCGCGCCGCCGCCATCGAGGCCGAGATCACGGCCGTCGCCGCCGAGGCCGATGCGGCGCCGGGCGAGGCGGCGGAGATCATGGCGGAAGAGCCGGCTGTCGTCGCGGCGCCGCGGCGCCCAGCCGCCTCGCGCAAGCCGGGCCGCGCCGAGGCGGGCATGATCGCCCGCAGGGGCGTCGCCCTGCCGGCCGCGGCGGCGCTGGCCGGAGCCGCCCTGCTGGCCGGCCTCGCCTGGCAGCGCAATCTCGTGGTGCGGGCGCTGCCGCAGCTCGCCGGCGTGTTCGAGGGCGTCGGCCTGCCGGTGAATGTGCGCGGGCTCAGCCTGAGCGCGGTCGAGAGCGGGCTGGTCGAGGACGGGCCGAATCGCTTCCTGGTCGTCGAGGGCGACGTCACCAATATCGCGAAGGGGCGGACGCCGGTGCCGCGGATCCTGGTTTCGGTGCGGGACGAGGCGGGCCAGACCCTCTATAGCTGGACGACGGAGCCGCCGCGCAGCGTGCTCGAGCCGGCCGAGCTGGTGCGTTTCCGGGCGCGGCTCGCCTCTCCACCGGAAAAGGGGCGTTCGGTGCAGGTGCGCTTCACTTCCGCGCCGCCAGCCACCAATATCGCCAGCACGCATTAGATCATCGCGCGTTCTTCCGGACGCGGTAACGATGCTCTATCTCATTGTCGGAGCATCGGATTCTTCCGAAAAGTGGATTCCACTTTTCGGTCCGATGCTCTAGCCTCGCCGGCCATGCGCGCCGGAGCGCGGTTCGCCGCGGGGCCGGGGCGGGTTATCATTCAGCGGCAGCGAGTTCCGGCGCGGCGATCCGCGCGGAGCTGTTGCGGCCGGAGCGTCACAGGAACGGAGTCGACATGCCGGAACGGCGGATCAGGGTGCTTTTCGACGAGGCTGCGATCGCGCAGCGCAACGAGGCGATCGCGCAGGCCGTCGCGGCCAGCCAGCCGAAGGATCTGCTCGTCGTCGCCGTCCTCAAGGGCAGCTTCATGTTCGCCGCCGACCTGATCCGCGCCATGCATCGCGCCGGCCTGAAGCCGCAGGTCGAGTTCATCCATCTGTCGAGCTACCGGGCCGGGACCGTCTCGACGGGCCAGGTCGAGATCCTGCGCGACGTGCAGAGCGAGGTGCGCGACCGCGACGTGCTGCTGATCGACGACATCCTCGAATCCGGCCGCACGCTCGCCTTCGCCAAGGATCTGCTGGCTGCGCGCGGCGCCCGCTCGGTCTCGACCGCGGTGCTGCTGGAGAAGCCGACCAGACGCGCCGTCAACATCCAAGCGGATTATGTCGGCTTCGAATGCCCGGACTATTTCGTCGTGGGCTACGGCATGGACGTCGCCCATTCCTATCGGCAACTGCCCTTCGTCGGCGTCGTCGAGACGGAGGATCAGGCCGGCCTGCCGGGCATCTGAGGAACTGCCATGTCGCGTATCCTGGTCGTCGACGACGAAGAGCCCTTGCGCCTGCTGGTGGCGCGCGGCCTCGGGATGGATGGCCATGCCTGCGTCACCGCCGCCGACGGGGCCGAAGCGCTTGACCGGCTGGTGGCCGAGCAGGGCCGGTTCGACCTGCTGCTGACCGATATCCGCATGCCGCTGATGGACGGCATCGCCCTGGCGCTCGCCGCCAAGCAGCAATTCCCCGACCTCACCATCATGCTGATGACCGGCTATGCCGAGCAGCGCGAGCGGGCCAAGAGCCTCGAGACGATCGTGGCGGAGGTGATGAGCAAGCCCTTCACCATCGCCGAGCTGCGCAGCACGGTGATGAAGGTGATCGAGCGCTCGATCGGCTGAGGCGTCAGCGGTTCAGCCACCAGATCGAGGCGTTGAGGAGGGTCGCGAAGCCGACCCAGGCCAGATAGGGCCAGAGCAGATTCGACGCGCGCCGGTCCAGCGGCCTGAACGCGGCGATGGTGGCGAGGATCGCCGCGAGCAGCGGCAGGATCACGGCGAGGCCGGCCAGGGGGCTGTTGGCTCCGAAAAAGGCGAAGGACCAGGCGACGTTCAACAGAAGCTGCAGATGATAGGCCAGCAAGGCCCGCCGCCGCCCCGGCTGGCCGACCGGAACGCGCAGGATGCGGAACACCGCCAGCGCCATCAGCGCGAAGAGCGCGGTCCAGACCGGCGCGAAAATCCAGTTGGGCGGATTGAATGGCGGCTTGGCCAGCCCGGCATACCAGCCGGCGATCTGGGGGACGGTCGCGGCGCTGCCCAGCAGCGAGGCCGCGACGACGGGAACAATCGCGATGAGCAGAGCCGCCCAGAGTGGCGGGCGGCGTTCGGTGGAGAGGCCCGGCAGCGTCGTCATGCTCCGAAGATGAAGGCAGCTCGGTCGACCGGCAAGGCTGCGCGGCGGTCCCCGACATGTTTCTCGCCCCGGCCGGCATGCTCGCCCGTCATGGAACCTTTCCGCTGGCCGCACGCCGGATCGCAATTCCTCGGACAAGGGTGGCGGCCGGCGATTTGCGCCGTGAGATAATCGGCCATGGCGAAAAGAGTCTTCGCCCGACGAAGAACGCCGACTAAAACAACGCTCGCCCGTTTTAGGATGCGTTCGGCCGCGGGTGTCGCCGGGACCGCCGCAACGCAGGAATGCACGGAGAGACGATGAGCAGGAAGAGCTGGAGCCCGCGGAGTCTCGCCGCGCAGGCCATGGGCAAGGTCGATCCCGTGACCAAGGCGGTGGTGCCGCCGATCCATGTCGCGACGACCTATATCCGCGACCCGGATAACGGCTATTCGAGCGGCTTCGTCTACGGGCGGCCGCACAACGAGACGACGCATGAGGCCGAAAGCGTGCTGGCGATGCTGGAGCAGGCCGAGGCCGGCGCGCTGCTGTTCGGCTCCGGCTCGGCGGCGGCGACGGCGGTGTTCCAGGCGCTCTCACCCGGCGACCATGTCGTTGCCTCCAAGGTGATGTACTGGGCGCTGCGCAACTGGCTGATGACGGAGGCTACGCGCTGGGGGCTGAAGGTCGAGTTCGTCGAGACCGACGATCTCGCGGCGCTGCAGGCGGCGGTGAAGCCCGGCGTGACCAAGCTGGTCTGGGCCGAGACGCCCTCCAATCCGCTCTGGACGATCACCGACATCGCGGCCGCGGCCGAGATCGCGCACAGGGCCGGGGCCAAGCTCGCGGTCGATTCGACCTGCGCCTCGCCGGTCCATACCCGGCCGCTGACGCTCGGCGCCGATATCGTCATGCATTCGGCGACCAAGGTGCTGAACGGCCATTCCGACGTGATCGCCGGGGCGCTCTGCGCCCGCGAGGACGACGCGTTCTGGAACCGCGTCAAGACGATCCAGAAAGGCCAGGGCGGTATCCTCGGCCCGTTCGAGGCCTATCTCCTGATGCGCGGCATGCGCACGCTCCACGTCCGGCAGGAGCGGCAATCGGCCTCGGCCATGGCGCTGGCGCAGCGGCTTTCGGCCCATCCGCTGGTGGCGCGGGTGCTCTATCCGGGCCTGCCTCAGCATCCCGGCCACGATATCGCGGCGCGGCAGATGCAGAACGGCTTCGGCTTCATGCTCTCGGTCCAGGTCACGGGCGGCGAGGCGGCGGCGATTGCCACAGCGGCGCATGTCGAACTGTACAAGAGGGCGACCTCGCTCGGCGGCGTCGAGAGCCTGATCGAGCACCGCGCCTCGATCGAGGGGGCTGGCTCGCCCTGCCCGACGGACCTGCTCAGGCTCTCGACCGGCATCGAGGACGTCGACGATCTCTATGCCGATCTCGACGCGGCGCTGAAGGCGGGGCACGCCTAGATCATTGCTGGCGCATCGGACCGAAAAGCGGATTCCGCTTTTCGGTCCGATGCTCTCGTCCGCTTCAAAAGCCGGCGCGCTCCAGGGCGACGATCGCCCGGGGCGGGCGGCGTCAGGTCCAGATCCCCTTCGCCTTCTCCAGATAGCGCGTCCGCTCGGCAAGTCCGTTGCGGCCGCCATTGATCAGCCTGGTTACGGCGGCGACGTCGTCGGCATCCGCGGCGGGGTTGATCGCGCGCTCGCGCCAATAGGCGAAGGCGACGGCGAGCGAGATTGCGGGCTCGCCGGCCCGTTCGGGCTCGGCCTCGAGGTCGATGCCGACGATCCTGCCGAAGCGACGGTAATTGGCGCGACCGGTAAGCTGGAAGATGCCGCGGCCGTGATAGCGGATGCCGTCGCCGGCCTGGACGTTGCCGAGGTCCTGCCGGCCCTCGTAGCGCAGGAAATAGCTCGGCCCGCCATATTCGGCGAGGGTGCGGAAGCCGTCGGTCTCATGGGCGGCCTGGGCCAGGAAATGGCAGAGGCGCAGCCGGGTATCGACATCGTGTTGCCGCGCCAGCGCGTCGAAGCGCTGCGCGATGCCCTCGACGATGCCGGCCCTGCCCGCGGGCGCGAGGCGCAGCAGCCGCTCGCCGGTGACGGCCAGCGCGGCCGGCGGCGAGCCGCCGAAGGTGGACGAGACGATACCCCTGAACGACATGGCTGACCTTCCCTCTCGAGAAGACCATCCTGATGCCGTGGGCGGCCGCGGGGATAAGTGGCCCGTCCGGGGCTCAGCCGCCGACGGCGACGTATTCCGTCTCGATCGAGGAGGCGTGGAGCTCGTGGTCGAAGCCGTAGATATGGATCGAGATCGCCTCGCCCGGCCCGAAATTGCGCATCCGGTGGATATTCGGCCCCGAGGGCAGCATGCAGGCGACATAGCCGGGCTCGCGCTGCTGCTCGGCGGTGGGGACGGCGCGGGTGGCGTCGATGGCGCGATACCAGGTCTCGGTGATGGTGCCGGAGACGACGCCGAAGCAGCAGGAGCAGTGATGGTCGTGGATCGAGGTGGCCGAGCCCTCGCCCCAGACCATCGCCCAGACGCTGACCCCGTCGTCGCCGGCGAGCAGGTTGCGGGCATAGGCGCCGGGCTTGCGTTCGAGCGGCAGGCGCTGGATCAGTTGCGGCCTGGCCACCAGCTCGCGCAGCACCGCGCGGGCGGCGGCGAGATAATCGCCCGAGAGCGTGCCCTGGCCGCTGCGCAGGCTGTGAAGAACCGCGCCCTGCCGCTCTGCGCTCAGAATGCCCTGCATCCGCTTTCCCCTGCTTCACTCCGGCCGGAATGATAGGGCGCCGGGGCGGGCAGCCATTTGCGAAGGTGGAGAATTTTCTGCTGGGATCGGAAAATAATACCCTATATTTACTGGAAACAGAAAAAATAATCCACTTCTCTGGATTATAAAGGGAATCGAATTCCGATTTCAGGAGGCTCCGTGGCCAAGCTCGACGCTTTCGACCTGCGCATTCTGGCGCGGCTCCAGGAGGATGCGAGCCTGCCGCTCGCCGAGCTCGCCGAGACGGTGGGGCTGTCGCCCTCGCCCTGCTGGCGGCGGGTGCAGAAGCTGGAGGAGGGCGGCTATATCAGGCGCCGCGTCGCCCTGCTCGATCGCGACCGGCTGCGGGCCGGCGTGACCGTCTTCATCGCGGTGCGGACGGCGCGGCATTCGATGGACTGGCTGGAGCGGTTTCATGCGGCGGTGCACGACCTGCCGGAGATCGTCGACTTCTACCGGATGAGCGGGGAGATCGACTATCTGCTCAAGGCCTATGTCTCCGACATCGCCGCCTATGACGCGCTCTACAAGAAGCTGATCTCGCGCATCGACCTCTCCGACGTGACCTCGATGTTCGCGATGGAGGAATTGAAGTCGACGACGGCGATCCCGCTCGGCTTCGCGCCGGAGGGCTGAGCGGGCGCAATGAAAAAGGGAGCGGCGAACCGCTCCCTTCCCCCCCTCGCCCCAACCGGAAGAGCGCCGCTCAGAAGCGGTAGGTCACGCCGGCGCCGATCAGCCAGGGGTCGATCCGGACCTTGCCGGCGACCAGCCCGTTGTTGACCTTCACCTTCGGCTCCAGGAAAATCTTCTTCACGTCGACGTTGATGCCCCAGTGCCGGTCGATCATGTAGTCGAAGCCCGCCTGCAGGGCGACGCCGAAGCTGTCCTTGAGGTCGAAGCTGGTGAAGCCGCCCTTGGCCTTCTCGTCGAAGAAGACGGTGTAGTTCACGCCCACGCCGACATAGGGCTTGAAGGCGCCGAGGTCGGTGAAGTGGTATTGCAGCATCAGGGTCGGCGGCAGCAGCCAGGCCGAACCGATGCGCGTTCCCGCCAGGCTGCCCGCACCCTTCACATTGTGCGGGGTGACGCCGAGGATGAGCTCGGCCGCGATGTTCTTGGTGAAGAAATAGGTGATGTCGAGCTCGGGCACGACCGAGCTCGAGATCGAGACGTCGCCGCCGACGATCGGCGCGCCGCCGAGCTTGAGGTTGGCGTCCTCCTGCGGCACGACGAAGAGCGCCCGGCCGCGGATCATCCAGGGGCTCCACGGCTCCAGGATCGGGGCGACAGGCGCCGCCTTGCTCGACGGGAGATCCGAAGCCAGGGCCGGCGAGAGCGCGGTCGCGCCGAGCAGCGCGGCGGCGAAGGAAAGGCGGATCGAATGCGAGATCATGGCGGTTGCCCCCGAATGGCGAGCCGCGATCCGCTCTCTGCCGCGCGACCGGGCTCATGCCGCCATCAGCGCCGATTCCCCCTGCCGCGGGTTGATCAGAATCAAATCCCGTTCCGGAGCGGAAGCGCTGTCGCTTTTGCGCAACAGCTTGCTCAGCCCTTCGCGACCTTCTGGTAGTCCTTGACGTCGGAGAAGGTGACGCCAGGCGCGCGCTCGGCGTCGTATTTCAGGGTGAACTGCGACGAGGCCATGAAGACCGGGTCTCCGTCGAGGTCGTCGGCCATGGCCGAGGGCTTGGCCCCGACGAATTTCGCCAGTGCCGCCTTGTCGTCGGAGGAGACCCAGCGCGCGATCGAGAACTGGCAGGGCTCGAAGTCGATCGGCAGCGAATATTCGACCTCCATGCGCTCCTTGAGCACGTCGAGCTGGAGCGAGCCGACGACGCCGACGATGGCGGGGGCGCCGTCATGCGGCAGGAAGAGCTGGACGACGCCTTCCTCCGCCATCTGCTGGAGGGCCTCGCGCAGCTTCTTGGCCTTCATCGCGTCCTTGAGCTTGACGCGGCGCAGGATCTCGGGGGCGAAGCTCGGCACGCCCTTGAAGACGATCTCCTCACCCTCGGTCAGCGTGTCGCCGATGCGCAAGGTGCCGTGATTGGGCAGGCCGACGATGTCGCCGGCATAGGCCTCCTCGGCGATCGAGCGGTCGCGGGCGAAGAAGAACTGCGGCGCGTTGAGCGGCATCGGCTTGCCGGTACGGACGAGCTTCGCCTTCATGCCGCGGGTCAGCTTGCCGGAGCAGACGCGCATGAAGGCGATGCGGTCGCGGTGGTTGGGGTCCATGTTCGCCTGGATCTTGAAGACGAAACCGGTCATCTTCGGCTCGCCCGCCTCGACCTCGCGCTTGTCGGCGACCTGCGCGCGCGGGCTCGGCGCATAGGCGCCGAGCGCATCGATCAGGTCGCGCACGCCGTAGTCGCGAAGCGCCGCGCCCCAGTAGAGCGGCGTCAGATGGCCTTCGCGGAAGGCCTGGAGGTCGAAGGGCTTCAGCCCCTCGCTGGCGAGGAAGACCTCCTCGCGCCAGGTTTCGGCGGCGCCGTTCGGCAGGGTCTCGTCGAAGAAGGGATCGTCCCAGCCGTTGACGCGCTTGTCCTGGGCCGTCTCGTCGCCCTTCTGGTTGCGGCGGAAGGTCGAATTCTTGAGGTCGTAGGTGCCGGCGAAGTCGCGGCCGCGCCCGACCGGCCAGGTCATCGGGGCGACGTCGAGGGCGAGCGTGGTCTCGATCTCGTTGATCAGGTCGAAGGGATCGCGGGTCTCGCGGTCGACCTTGTTGATGAAGGTGACGATCGGGATGTCGCGCAGCCGGCAGACCTCGAACAGCTTCTTGGTGCGGTCCTCGATGCCCTTGGCCGCGTCGATCACCATCACGGCCGAGTCGACGGCGGTGAGCGTGCGATAGGTGTCTTCCGAGAAGTCCTCGTGGCCGGGCGTGTCGAGCAGGTTGAAGACGTGGCCGCCATATTCGAATGTCATCACCGAGGTGACGACCGAGATGCCGCGCTGGCGCTCGATCTTCATCCAGTCGGAGGAGGTCTGGCGGCGGCCCTGCTTGGCGCGCACCTCGCCGGCGAGCTGGATCGCGCCGCCGAAATAGAGCAGCTTCTCGGTCAGCGTCGTCTTGCCCGCGTCCGGGTGCGAGATGATCGCGAAGGTGCGCCGGCGCGCATGCGGGGCCGCGGACGCCGGGGCCTGAAGGGTCGAAAGATCGGTCATGGAGCGCTTCAAGACGGAAGGGGGACGGAAGTCAACGACGCTCTCTCGCTCAGTCATCCCGGGTCTGCGCTTCGCTGCGCCCGGGATGACCTCGAGCGGAATGTTCAGTTCTTCAGCCGGTAGCCGGTCCTGAAGATCCAGCCGATGACGGCGATGCAGAGCGCGAGGAAGAACAGCGTCATGCCGAGGCTGACCCCGAGGCTGACATCGGCGAGGCCGTAGAAGCTCCAGCGAAAGCCGCTGATCAGATAGACGACCGGATTGAACAGCGTCACCTTCTGCCAGAAGGATGGCAGCATCGAAATCGAGTAGAAGGAGCCGCCGAGAAAGGCGAGCGGCGTCACGATCAGCAGCGGGATCACCTGCAGCTTCTCGAAGCCGTCGGCCCAGATGCCGATGATGAAGCCGAACAGGCTGAAGGTCGTCGCAGTCAGCACCAGGAAGAGCAGCATCATCGCCGGGTGCTCGATGCGCAGCGGCACGAAGAAGGTCGCCGTCAGCAGGATGATGAGGCCGAGCAGCATCGATTTCGAGGCGGCGGCGCCGACATAGCCGATCACCGCCTCCCACCAGGCGACGGGGGCGGAGAGCAGCTCGTAGATCGTGCCGGTGAATTTCGGGAAATAGATCGCGAAGGAGGCGTTGGCGATGCTCTGCGTCAGCAGCGACATCATGATCAGCCCCGGCACGATGAAGGCGCCATAGGGCACGCCCTCGATCGACTGCATGCGCGAGCCGATGGCGCCGCCGAAGACGATGAAATAGAGCGCGGTCGAGAGCACCGGCGAGACGATGCTCTGCAAGGGCGTGCGCCAGGTGCGCGCCATCTCGAAGCGGTAGATCGCGGCGACGGCGCGCAGGTTGAGGCGCATGCCGGCCTCGGTCTCGCGACTGGTGGTGAGAGTTGTCATGCGCGCTCCTTGTCGCCGGCATGCACCAGGCTGACGAAGATGTCCTCGAGCGAGCTCTGGCTGGTGCTGAGGTCGCGGAAGCGGATGCCCGCTTCGGACAGGCCCTGCAGCAAGGTCGTGATGCCGGTGCGGTCGGCCTGGGTGTCGTAGGTGTAGACGATCTCGTCGCCGGCAGCGGACAGGCTGAGGTCGAAGGCCGAGAGCGCCGCGGGCAGGGCGGCGATCGGCTGCTGAAGCTGGAGGGAGAGCTGCTTCTTGCCGAGCTTGCGCATCAGCTCGGCCTTGTCCTCGACCAGGATGATCTCGCCCCTGGAGATGACGCCGATGCGGTCGGCCATCTCCTCTGCCTCCTCGATGTAATGCGTCGTCAGGATGATGGTGACGCCGCTGTCGCGCAGCCGGCGCACCATCTGCCACATGTCCTGGCGCAGTTCGACGTCGACGCCGGCGGTGGGCTCGTCGAGGAAGAGGATGCGCGGCTCGTGGGCGAGCGCCTTGGCGATCAGCACGCGCCGCTTCATGCCGCCGGAGAGCCGGCGGATCTGGGTATCCTTCTTGTCCCAGAGCGAGAGCTCTTTCAGGACCCCCTCGATGTAGGCCGGGTTCTTCGGCTTGCCGAACAGGCCGCGGCTGAAGCTGACCGTGCTCCAGACCGTCTCGAAGGCGTCCGTGGTCAGTTCCTGCGGCACGAGGCCGATGGTCGAACGGGCGGCGCGGTAGTCGCGCTGGATGTCGTGGCCGTCGGCGAGGACGGTGCCGGTGCTCGGCTTCACCAGCCCGCAGATGATGCTGATCAGCGTGGTCTTGCCGGCGCCGTTGGGGCCGAGCAGGGCGAAGATCTCGCCGCGCCGGATCTCCAGATCGACGGATTTGAGCGCGCTGAAGCCGGTGGAATAGGTCTTGGAGAGCCCGGAGACCGTGATGATCGGCGATGTCGAGGTCATGAGCATGGCCGCCATATAGGCCCGTTCGGCGCCGGTTGCGATGGCTGGCGGGCGTGCGCCGCGCGCATTCCTGCCAGGGCGTGGCGGCACCGGCAACGGAAAAGGCCGGGCGATACTGCCCGGCCCTGCGGCACGCCCGTCCGATCGGCGGCTATTTCATGAAGAACCACAACAGGATGATGATCGGGATCGGAACGCCTACAAGCCACAGGATGATCGAACGCATTGGCAGCCCCTCATGGACAGGATGATGCTGCGGCAACGCCCGTCGCCGGTGGAAAGTTCCTAGCCGTCGGTCCCGGGGGAGGGCGCCGGCGCCCCGGCGCTCGGGTGCCAGAGCGGCCGGTATCCCCGGCTCAGGGCGGCCAGGGTGGCGGGCGGCGTGAGCACCGTGACGGTTCCCGTCGGGCGTTCGCGGCGGCCGGCATAGCCCGCCGGCGACCAGAGCAGGGCGGCCGCGCCGCGCAGCGCCAGGAACGCTTCCCCATCGTCCGAGCGCAGCACCGCCCCATCCGGCAAGCCGGCTGCCGGCAGGCGATGCGCGCGCTTGTCCCGGCCCGCGCGGCGCTCGCCGTCGAGGATGCGGTCGATCTCGGGGAAGAGCGGCGTGCGCGGCAGGCCGAGGCCTTCCACCAGCGCGGCGCGATAGGCGAGGGCGTCTTGCCGCCGGCATTCCATGCAGGGGCGGTGGCCGGCGGCCAGCGCCGTGACCTCGTCGCAGAAGAACAGGTCGGTATAGCCGCTGCCCCAGACCTGATGCCGGCGGCCCTTGAACGAAAGGACGCAGCAGATCCACTGGCGGCTGGCCTGGATGCGGCGCGGCAGTGCCTGCGTCCGCGGGTCGTGGAAGCGGCCGCCGCGATTGCCGAACAGGGTGCCGCGCGCGGGATCGGCGAAGAGCGCGCCGTCGGGCCTGACGCGATTGGGCAAGGGCATGGGCTCGGCTCCATCGGGGGATCGACGCCAGCATAGGCGGCCGGGCGTCAGGATGCGGCAGGGTCGGGTTTCGACCATTCCGGCAGGTTCTTCTTAACGTTAGGAGCAGATCGCGGGCGGCCCCTAATGCATTTGAAGTAGTTTCGGGCGCATTCCCGGAACCGTACAGAACGAGCGGAGCCGACCGGCAGCACGATATGAGTTCCTATATTCCCCTGATCCTGTTCACGGTGCTGACCAATGCGGCGGCGCAACTCCTGCTGAAACGGGGCATGAGCGGCCTCGGCGGCTTCGACCTCGCCCAGGACGGGATCGTCGGCACGGTCTTCCGCGTCGTCTTCAATCCCTTCGTCTTCGCGGGCCTGTGCACCTTCGTCGTCAGCATGGCCTCGCATCTGATCGTGCTGTCCAAGGTGCAGATCAGCTATGCCTACCCGTTCCTGAGCCTCGCCTATGTCGTGGTCGCGGCCTATGCCTATTTCGTCTTCCACGAGGATCTGAGCCCGAGCCGGCTCGCCGGCATCGGCTTCATCGTCATCGGCACTGTTTTCATCGCGCAAAGCTGAGGAAGATCATGGATCTGATCGTTCGACTGTTCCTGCGCCTCGGCGCCTTCTGGGCGCCTCGGCCCGCGCCCGTCCCGGTGCCGGTACGGGCGCGCCGCCCGCAACGCTGACCGGAGCCCGGACATGAAGCACATCATCATCGGCGGCGACGGCTTCGTCGGCTCGCATCTGGCGGCCGATCTGGCGGCGATGGGCGAGAGCGTGCTCGTCGCCGACATCCACAAGAGCGGCCACGCCCATTATGCGAGCGTGCCCTTCCTCGCCGTCGACGTGACCAGGGCCGAGAGCGTCGAGAGCATCCCGCTCGCGCCGGAGGACGTGGTCTACAACCTCTCGGCCAAGATGCTCTCGCCGATCGTGACCCGGGCGGAGCGCCACGACTTCTTCTGGCCGGTGAACTATCACGGCACGCAGAACATCCTGAGCTGGATGGAGAAGAACGGCGCCGACCGGCTCGTCCACTTCACCACCGACATGATCTACGGCCATTCGGTCAGCGTGCCGCAGGACGAGACGCATCCGGCGAAGCCTCTCGGCGAGTACGGCGAGAGCAAGCTCGCGACCGAGCGCCTGGCCGACGAATACCGGGCCAAGGGCTTCCGCATCCCGATCTTCCGGCCGCGCCTGATCATCGGACCGGGGCGGCTCGGCATCCTGGTCAAGCTGTTCAAGCTGATCGACCTCAACCTGCCGGTGCCGATGATCGGCGGCGGCAACAATCCCTACCAGTTCATCTCGGTCTTCGACTGCGCCAGCGCCTGCATCGCGGCCTGGAAGGCGGATTTTCCGAACGAGGCCTATAATCTCGGCTCGGACGACCCGCCGCCGGTGAAGAGGCTGCTCGGCGACCTGATCAGGCATGCCGGCTCGAAATCGATCCTGCTGCCGACGCCGGCCGCGCTGGTCAAGCTGACGCTCGACGCGCTCGACGCGGTGAACATGCCGATCATGGACCCGGAGCAGTACAAGATCGCCGACGAGATCTGCATCCTCGACACCTCCAAGGCCAAGCGCGAGCTCGGCTGGCGGCCGCAATACCGCGACGAGGACATGCTGCTCGCCGCCTATACCGAATACCGCAAGGGCAAGGATGCCCTGAAACAGGCGCAGAGGAGCCTCGCCGCATGAGCATGCCCGCCTTGAACCGGGAGGATGCGCCCGTGAACGGATCCCGCCCGCAGCTCATCGGCGTCGAAGCCGCCAAGCAGCTCGACGCTGCGCAGGTGAAGGATCTCTTCGCCGCTCATATCAACCCCGGCCAGCTCCATTTCCTGAAGCTGCTCGGCTTCGACAGGATCCTCGTCGATCGCGCCGAGGGCATGCATTACGTCACCAAGGACGGCCGCAGGATCCTCGATTTTTTCGGCGGCTTCTGCTCGGTCGCCTTCGGCCACAACCATCCGCGCATCGTCGCCGCCCGGCAGAAGTTCCAGGATGAGAACCGCCATGAGATCTGCATGGCGTTCATGTCGCAATATGCGGCGGCGCTGGCGAAGAACCTCGCCACCATCGCTCCTGGCGATCTCGACATGGTCTTCCTCGGCTCGACCGGCTCGGAGGCGATGGAGGCGGCGCTGAAGGTCGCAGAGCAGGCGCAGGGACCGGGCAGGTCGAAGATCCTGCACGCCGCGAATTCCTTCCACGGCAAGACCAAGGGCGTGCTCTCGGTCACGGATTCGACGCTCTACCAGTCCGGGTTCAAGCTGGTCGAGAACCGGGTCAAGGTGCCCTTCGGCGATATCGAGGCGGTCCGGCTGGCGCTGGAGAGCGATCCGTCGATCGGCATCGTGGTGATGGAGACGATCCAGGGCGGCGGCGGCATCGTCGAGGCGCCCGAGGGCTTCTGGCGCGAATTGCGCGCGCTCTGCGACAAGCACGGCGTGCTCTGGGTCGCCGACGAGGTGCAGTGCGGGCTCGGTCGTACCGGCCAGTTCTTCGCCTTCGAGCGCGACGGGGTGGTGCCGGACGTGACGGCGCTCGCCAAGGCGCTCGGCGGCTCGAAGGCGGCGATGGGCGCGATGATCGCCCGCCGCGAGGTCTATCTGAAGGCCTATGGCAAGCCGAAGACGGCGCTGATCCATGCGCAGGCCACCTTCGGCGGCATGGGCGAGGCCTGCGTCTCGGCGATCGAGGCCCTCGAGGTCCTCTATGACGAGGACCTGATGGGCAATGCGAAGCGCCAGGGCGACTACCTGATCGCCCGGCTGAACGAACTGCGCGCGAAATACCCGACCCTGCTGAAGGAGATCCGCGGGCGCGGGCTGATGATCGGCGTCGAGTTCCAGGACATCAGCGAGACCATGCCCTTCGGCGTGAAGCATATGGTCGCGCTGCTCGACGACAAGCTGAAGGGCTCGCTCTGCGGCTTCGTCGGGGCGCTGCTGCTGAAGGAGCACGACGTGCTCGTCGCCTTCACCGAGTACAACCGCAACGTCATCCGGCTCGAGCCGCCGCTGATCGTCACGCGCGAGCAGTGCGACGAGTTCATCGCGGCCTTCGAGGACATCCTGTCGCGCGGCGTCACCGGCATTGTCACCGGTTATCTGCGCAAGGTCGCCACCGCCAAGGGCTGACGCCGGCCGCTGTTGCGAGGAGCGTAGCGACGAAGCGATCCAGGGGCCGCAGGGTTGAACGCCCGACCCGGTCCCCCTGGACTGCTTCGCTGCGCTTGCAATGACGGTTTTCGGGTGCCGCCAAAAAAGAGGCCGGCTCGCGCCGGCCTTTTCGAGTCTGGGTCTCGCAACAGGAGGCGGGGGGCTCAGTAGTAGCCGCAGACGCGGCGGTAGCCGATGACGTTGCCCCAGCGGTCGAGGCGCTCGACAAGATCGCAGGAGCGGACCGGGGCGGCGTAGTAGCCGTAGCCATAGGCCGGGCGGGCCGCGCCGGCGATGAGCGCACCGGCGGCGATCGCACCGACCACGCCGGCGCCGACACCCCAGCCGCGATGGCCGTGACCATAGCCGTAGCCCCAGCGCGGGCGGGCTTCTGCGCCCGAGGCCATCAGGGTCGCGGCCAGAGTCAGGGCAGCGAGGGTGGCGGTCGTCGCTTTGCGGAACGTCGTCATGATCGTCTTCCCGAGTTCGGCGAGAGCGAACCGTTCGCCCTCTACGACCGTTGGTCGCAGCCGGCGCGGAAATGGT
>Ga0180223_1000435_pt1 | contig 54745 bp, 49 predicted proteins | sample eDN5th30CKraftOP_FD_151337 | JGI IMG/M metagenome (GOLD analysis project Ga0180223, IMG submission 151337) | Enriched Organic Plus compost microbial communities from Emeryville, California, USA - eDNA 5th pass 30_C Kraft OP (version 2) (version 2) ... | reverse complement strand
TCGGAAAATAGGGCTGAAGACGCGCCATCTGCTCGTCCGTCAGCCAGAACAAATCCCTCATCCTTCAGGCTCCTCACCGTGAGCCTGAATCACAGCCGTCACCGCAAATCAATGGGTCCTGACCCTAGGCATTGATGTCGGACGGGATGGAACGACTGCTGCTGGTTGGGAAACGGCTCGAGCCACAAAAAGAATTGCTTCAAGATCCAATGCCGGCAATTGATCGCGTCGCCGGTTGCGAAGGAAGTCGGCAAAAATCACAAAATTGCTTTCCCGATCATGACGGAAAAACCTGTAGAAGGATCAGACGCTCAGGTGAGTGGACGCGTTTTCTGCTCTACCAACGGGGAGCGACCACGGCTGGCAACTTCTCTGTTTTCCGTCCATCGCGCCGCGAAGTTCCGACTGAAAAATCAATGGTCGGGATTATGGTCTTGAGACCGAATGGCACATTTCATCACCCGATCACGTCGGGCGCGACTGGACGACTGCGTTTTCGCGCTTTTCGGGCCGGATGTAGATGGAGGTGAGTTCGGGAACGGCCTGCTTCATTGCGCTTTCCATTTCCTCGATCAGGCTTTCCGCCTGCCCCATGGGCAAGTCGTCGGCAAAGTCTGCGCTGATCGCTACGAAAACGGCATCGGGCGCGGTATGGATGGTGCGGATATGATTGACTGCCGTGATTTCCGGCCGCCCATCAAGCAGTCGCCAAACAGTCCTGATAAGAGTGCCATCGGCGCTTTCGCCGATCAGCAAGCCTTTAGCTTCGCGCGCCAGCAATATGGCCACGCCCCCCAGAACGAGGCCTATGGCGATCGAAGCGATCCCGTCCAAACGCGGATTGCCATAATGATGACTCGCCCAAACTCCAATTGCCGCGAACAGCAGACCGACCAATGCGGCGCTATCCTCAAACAGAACGATAAAGCCTGCCGGATCTTTGGATCGCCTGATCGATTGCCACCAACTGCTCGACCCGCGCTTGCGGCCGAACTCTCGAACGGCGATCGTCCAGGATGTTCCTTCAAGTAGAAAGGCAACCGCAAGAACGGCATAGTTCATATAGGGATCTCGGAGCGGCTCGGGCTTTCCGACATGCACCCAGCCTTCATAGACGGACACCCCCGCGCCGACGGCAAATATCAGGATCGCCACCACAAACGCCCAGAAATATAATTCCCTGCCATAGCCAAAAGGATGTATCGTATCGGATGGCTTTTTAGCTTTGGCCTGACCATAGAGCAACAGCACCTGATTGCCGCTGTCGACCAGCGAATGCACACCCTCCGTCAGCATCGAAGATGAACCGGTGAAGGCCGACGCCACGAATTTCGCGACCGCAATTCCGATATTGGCCAGCAACGCGCCGTAGAGAACGATATCCTCTCGGAAATGACTGACGCGCTCAGCTTTTGTCATGTAGTTCAGCCGATATTGAGGGTGGATTTGAGCAGGCTGGGTGTGGCGGCACGCGCCCATCCTTCCGGCATCCGCGTCAACTCCCCGCCTGCGTATTTACAGGCGGGGCCAGCGGGTTCGGATCTTTATCCTTTCCCTTCTCAATCCGCCTGGCCGCCTCGTCATGATCATTGTCTGTATCTTCTCCGGGCGAGCCCTGCTCTGGCGGAGGCACATCATCACGACTTTCCGCAGGATTGCGGGCAGATTTGTCGCCTTGTTCCTTCTGCATATCAATCTCCTTGGTAAACCCGACGATGAACGCGACGATCAACTCGCGTCGCTCGCAACGGGTTTAGCTGCCATTTGCCTCTGCGACGTTCGCCATGTGGGAATTGTCCGCCCCTGTCTGTGCGGTGTTGAAAAATCCCGTGGCCAGCAGGATGGCAAAAAGGATCACAACCAGACCCAGGCTGATGCTCAAAACATAGCGGGTCACATGAGTGGAAGCACCGCCGCGAGCCTCCACCCGCGAAACATGGGTAACGACATCGCCATCTTCCTCTTCCTTATGCATCGGAATCTCCTTTCACAGAGAACAACAACGCGCGGGCATGCCGGTTCCGGTAGGGCAGGACGGGTAGAATTTTGGATCGGCTTGCCCTCCCTTGCGCCCTCGCTTAAAGGATCGGTTCATGCCCGAAATCACCATTCCATCCGCAACGCTCGAGCTGACAGGCCGGGCGTTGTTTCCGCATCGGCACCTGCTGTCGATTGCCGATCTCAAACCGTGGGAAATCCGGTTCTTGCTGGACGAGGCAGAGCAATGGGCGAAGGCCAATCGCGGCAATGCACGCAAGCATGATGACCGGCTTGCGGGGATGACGCAGATCAACGCCTTCTTCGAAAATTCGACCCGCACGCTGCTGTCCTTCGAGATCGCGGGCAAGCGGCTGGGCGCGGACGTCGTCAACATGCACGCGGGCCAGTCCAGCGTGAAGAAGGGCGAAACGCTGATTGACACGGCCATGACGTTGAACGCCATGGCCGCAGACGTGATCGTCATCCGTCATGCGAGTTCAGGAGCGGTTGCGCTGATCGCGGACAAGGTGGACTGCGCGGTGCTGAATGCGGGCGACGGATGGCATCAGCATCCGACGCAGGCACTACTCGACGCGCTGACCATCCGCCGGCGCAAAGGCGGCTTCGAAGGGCTGATCGTGGCGATCTGCGGCGATATATTGCACAGCCGGGTTGCGCGTTCGAACATGCTCAGCCTTGCCGCGCTGGGCGCACAAGTGCGGGCGGTGGCGCCGCCAACGCTGATGCCGCCGGAGGTCGAGATGCTGGGCGCGACGCCCTACACCCGCATGGATGAAGGGCTGGACGGCGTGGACGTGGTGATGATGTTACGCCTTCAGAACGAGCGGATGGACGGAGCCTTCATCCCCTCCCCGCGCGAATATCATAGGCTCTACGGACTGACGCCGGAGCGGCTGGCGATAGCGAAACCCGATGCGCTGGTGATGCATCCGGGACCGATGAACCGGGGCGTCGAGATTTCAAGCAGTGTAGCGGACGATCCTGAGCGATCCGCGATCACCGAGCAGGTGGAAATGGGCGTGGCGGTACGCATGGCATGCCTTGACGTGCTGACCCGCGGCGCGCGGGGCGTGGAGGGCTGGTCTTGAACATCCCGGCCGACAACAAGGACTCGATGGGCATGAGCAAGCTCGCCATCATCAACGGGAAACTGGCCGATCCGGCGGGCGACAGGCTGACCGAGGGCTCGATCCTGATCGAGGGCGACCGGATCGTCGCGGCGGGCGACGTCACGCTGCCGCAAGATGCGGAGAGGGTCGATGCTAAGGGATTGGTGGTCGCGCCGGGACTGGTGGATCTTGGGGTGTTCGCCACGGACAAGCCTGCCTTCCATTTCGGAGGAATTACGCGGGCGGCGTTAATGCCGGATCAATCCTCACCTCTGGATGACGTGGGACTCATCCAGCAAGCGACGCGAGCCGGGAAGCCCGATTTCTGGGTGCATCCCATTGCGGCGGCGACGCGGGGCCTGAAAGGCATGGAACTGGCCGAGATCGGCATGATGCAGGCCGCCGGCGCGAAAGCCGTGGGCACAGGACGCCAGTGGATCGCGGATTCCGGCGTAATGCTGCGGGTGCTGTCCTATGCTTCGGGGCTGGGGCTGACAGTCATTACACACCCCGAAGATAGCGGCTTGACGGGCAAAGCGGTGGCGACCAGCGGCGAGACGGCGACGCGCCTGGGATTGCCGCACGCGCCTGCCTGCGCCGAGGCGATGGCCATCGCGCGCGACCTCATGCTGGCGCGGGAAACGGGTGCGGCTGTGCATTTCCGGCTGGTAACGACGAAGGCCGGCTTCGATCTGATCCGCGGGGCGAAGGCAGAGGGACTGAAAGTTACTTGTGGCATCAGCCCGGCCTATCTGTTCCTGAATGATCAGGCCGTGACGGATTTCCGCACCTTCGCGCGCCTGTCTCCTCCACTTAGGTCGGAGGATGATCGCAAGGCCGCGCTGGAGGCGGTGCGCGACGGGTCTGTGGACGTCATCACCTCCGGCCACGATCCGCGCGGACCGGAAGACAAGCGGCTGCCCTTCGTCGATGCGTCGCCCGGCATGGCGGGGGCGGAAACGCTGCTGGCGCTATCACTCAATCTGGTGCGGGAAGGGCTGGTGTCGATCAATCGGCTCATGATGCTTCTAAGCGCCAATCCTGCGAAGATATTGGGCGTGAATGCGGGAGGATTCGGCACTAGGAGCGCGGCTGATCTGATCTTCGTCGATCCTGATGCACCGTGGATCATCGATTCGGCAAAGATGGCGGCGCAGGCGGGCAATACGCCCTTCGACCGCGTCCCGGTGCAAGGACGCGTACGGCAGATCATGAAGGGCGGAGTTTTCCTTTAGGGATTATGCGACCTGCAACTCCACTGTCTTGCAAGGATTGCTCCTGCCAAGGGTGGACATTATCCATCGTCATGCTGAACCTGTTTCAGCGCCCATCAAGGCCACGCTATCGGCTTCCCCATAGCTTGCGACTCTGGAGAGGAGACGCAACCGCCATGGGAAGGGAACTCCCCGCTCCCTTGCGCGCTTGCTTATGGAAGATGCCGTAACAAGGGGGAGCCGATGAGAGAGATGATCGCGCAGCAGGTCCATGTCGATGCCCCATGGAAGATTCCGCCGCGGGCATGGTGGGAAATTTTGAAACGGGTCTACGCCGCCATTTCCGGGAATCATCTGACGCTGCTGGCCGCCGGAGTGGCCTATTATGCGTTCCTCAGCCTCGCTCCGCTGCTGGCGGCTGTAGTCATGACCTATGGCCTGTTCGGCGACCCGCAACTGGTGAGCCGCCACATGCAGGCGATCATCACCGTGGTTCCGGCCGACGCCGCATCGCTCATCAACGATCAGTTGCTCGGGGTGGTGACGACCGCGAAAGGCGTGGCGGGCGTGGGATTGGCGGTCGCGCTGGCGCTGGCGGTCTATGGCGCGACGCGGGCGGCTTCGGCGGTGATGGAGGCGCTCAATGTGGTCTATGGGGAAAAGGAAGGGCGCGGCCTGTTCGCATTTTACCGGGTGTCGATGGGGATCACCTTTTCCGCCGTGTTGATCGTGGTCGCCGGCGTGTTCACCGCGACTGTCATCGGCCTGCTCCAAAAGCTGCTTACGGGATGGGGGCCAGGCGTGTTGTTCGCGATCAAGGTGACAACATGGCTGAGCGCAGGCCTGCTCGCGAGCGCAATTTTCGGCCTTATCTACCGCTTCGGCCCGAACCGGCGGCGAGCGCAGTGGCAATGGCTTACCGTGGGGTCGGTGGCCGCGACGCTGTGCTGGCTGGGCGCGACGCTGGCGGTATCACTCTACGTCTCACATTTCGGCAATTACAACGAAACATATGGATCGTTGGGCGCGGTGGTTGTGCTACAACTCTGGCTGTTCGTCTCCGCCTTCGTCGTGCTGCTGGGCGCGCAGATCAATGCGGAGGCCGAGCGACAGACCAGTGCCGATACGTCCGTTGCAGACGCTGTGCCAATGGCGGCATAATCCTGCTTGCCCTGCCCGCCTGCCCACGCTAAAGCGCCCTCCTTCGCCAGTACAGGAGTGTAGCTCAGCTGGTAGAGCGTCGGTCTCCAAAACCGAATGCCGGGGGTTCGAGTCCCTCCACTCCTGCCACGCGAACCTCCGCTTTCTCTTGTTTTCATAGGGATTTGCGGATAGGAGCGCGGGTGAAGAATTGGGTCGCGAAGTGGCGGCCGCACCCCGGGACGCCGATATGGTGGGGTCCGGAGGGCGGACTGTTGCTTCGCGAATTGGTGTTGTTACGAAGGTTTTGAGGCAGGCGATGGCGAAGGTTTCTCCGGGCGAATTCGTCAATCAGGTGAAGACCGAGGCGTCGAAGATCGTGTGGCCCACGGGCCGCGAAACGGTGATGACGGCGGTGATGGTCGTCATCATGACGACATTGCTGGGCCTCTTCTTCTTCGGCATCGACACGTTCTTCGGCGCGATAGTCCAGTGGCTGCTGGGCTTTGCGTCGGGTCAGGGCTGATCCTTTCGGCTTTTTTGGGAGTTTGAAACTGTAACATGGCGCGCTGGTACATCATCCACGCCTATTCGGGCTTCGAGAACAAGGTGAAGGAATCGATCCTCTCCGAAGCCGAGCGCATGGGCCTCTCCCAGTTGGTTGAACAGGTCGAGGTGCCGACCGAGACGATCACCGAGGTGAAGCGCGGCAAGAAGGTGCAGGTCGAGCGCAAGTTCATGCCTGGCTATGTCCTCGCCAAGCTCGCCATGAACGACGACATCTACCACCTGGTCCGCAATACGCCCAAGGTGACGGGCTTCCTGGGATCGAGCGGCAAGCCGCAGGCGATCAGCGAATCGGAAGCCGCCCGCTATTTCGGCGCGCAGCAGGAAGCTGCCGCTGCGCCCAAGCATCAGGTCAGCGTCGATTACGAGATCGGCGACAGCGTCAAGGTGCTGGACGGTCCCTTCGCAAGCTTCAACGGCACAGTCGAAGAACTGGATTTCGAAAAGAACCGGGTCAAGGTGTCGGTGTCGATCTTCGGCCGCGCCACGCCGGTCGAACTGGATTTCGAACAGGTCGAACTGTCGAAATAAGGATTTTCGGGCTTCTGGCCCGGAAGTGCCGCGGGAGGATCGCTTCGGTGATCCGTCAACACCGCTAAACTTGAACCGGAAGGCCGGATTTTCGTCCTTCCAGCAATAGAGTGAGTGAAAATGGCCAAGAAGATTACGGGCTATATCAAGCTCCAGGTGCCCGCTGGAGCCGCCAACCCCTCGCCGCCGATCGGCCCTGCTTTGGGTCAGCGCGGCGTGAACATCATGGAATTCTGCAAGGCGTTCAACGCCCAGACGGAAAAGGTGGAAAAGGGCACGCCGCTGCCGACCATCATCACTGTCTATGCAGACCGCAGCTTTTCGTTCACCACGAAGCAGCCGCCAGCCACCTACCTCATCAAGAAGGCCGTGAACCTCAAGTCCGGTTCGAAGGAACCCGGCAAGGTCGTCGCCGGAAAAATCAAGCGTTCGCAGCTCACCGAAATCGCGCAGGCCAAGATGGCCGACCTCAACGCGAACGACATCGACGCGGCGACGAAGATCATCGAAGGCTCCGCCCGCGCGATGGGCCTCGAAGTGGTGGAGGGCTGAGATCATGGCAAAGCTGACGAAGAAGGCGAAGCTCCTGGCCGCTGCCGTGGACAAGGAAAAGCTGCACAACGTTGACGAAGCGCTGGGCCTCATCAAGACCCACGCGATCGCCAAGTTCGACGAAAGCGTCGAAATCGCGATCAACCTGGGCGTCGATCCGCGTCACGCCGACCAGATGGTCCGCGGCGTCGTCACTCTGCCCGCAGGCACCGGCAAGACCGTACGCGTCGCCGTGTTCGCCCGTGGCGACAAGGCTGAAGCCGCGACTGCTGCCGGTGCCGACGTGGTGGGCGCCGAAGACCTGCTAGACAGCATCCAGGCTGGCAATATCGACTTCCAGCGCGTGATCGCCACTCCCGACATGATGGGTCTGGTCGGTCGTCTGGGTAAGGTTCTTGGCCCCAAGGGCCTGATGCCAAACCCCAAGCTGGGCACCGTGACGCCGAACGTCGCCGAAGCCGTGAAAGCCGCCAAGGGTGGCCAGATCGAATTCCGCGTCGAAAAGGCGGGCATCATCCACGCCGGTCTGGGCAAGGCCAGCTTCAGCCAGGACGATCTTCGCAAGAATTTCGACGCTTTCGTCGATGCGATCGTCAAAGCGAAGCCCGCTGGCGCCAAGGGCAAATATGTCCGCAAGATCGCCCTGTCGTCTTCGATGGGTCCGGGCGTGAAGGTCGATGTGACGGAAGTCGCCGCGGCCTGATTGGACGTTTACAAGCTACAGGGGAGCCTCCTTCCTCCGCGTGAGGAAGGAGGCTTTCTTCTTTTTCGGGACGCCCTCTGCTAAGGACGTACCGACTTCGCCTTCCTTCGGGAAAGCGCCAGGATTGCTTCGCCGAAACTGAGCGAGGCCAAAGGTCGTTCCACCTTCTGCAACTTCAAAAGAAAGAGCGGAGCCTCCAGAGGTTCAGCCCGAACGGATGAGGGGGGATGGGATGTTACCCGGATGGGAAGCTGGGAACCTGGCCCGGCACAGATCAAGATACCGTCGGCAGAGGCGGATCGCTTATTCCGACGGACAAACAGAACATGACTTTTGAACATCTCCCTCCCCTGCTCGCCGACGCGCTCGGCAAGAAAGGCTATGAAAACCTGACTCCGGTGCAGGATCAGGTGACGCAGACCGAAGCGGAAGGCCGCGACCTGGTGGTTTCCGCGCAGACCGGATCGGGCAAGACCGTGGCCTTCGGCCTTGCCATGGCGGGGGAATTGCTGGACGAGGCGGGGAAGCTGCCTGTTCCGGGCAGACCGCTGGGACTGGTGATCGCACCGACGCGCGAACTGGCGCTGCAGGTGAGCCGGGAACTGGAGTGGCTCTACGGCGCAGCGCGGGCGCGGATCGCGACCTGCGTGGGTGGCATGGACGCTTCCAAGGAGCGGCGGGCGCTGTCCCATGGCGCGCATATCGTCGTGGGCACGCCAGGGCGTCTGCGTGACCATCTGGAACGCGGAGCGCTGGACTTGTCAGCCCTGCGAACAGCCGTGCTCGATGAAGCGGACGAGATGCTCGACATGGGATTCCGCGAGGATCTGGAAGAGATACTGGACGCGACGCCGGAAGGGCGGCGGACGCTGCTGTTCTCCGCCACGATGCCCAAGCCCATCGTGGCGCTGGCCCGGCGTTATCAGAAGGATGCGCTACGCATCTCCACCGTCAGCGATGAGCGCGGCCATGGCGACATCAGCTATCAGGCGCTGACGGTCGCACCCGCCGATATCGAGAATGCAGTGGTCAACCTGCTGCGCTTTCACGAGGCGGAGACGGCGATCCTCTTTTGCGCGACGCGGGACAATGTACGGCATCTGCATGCGAGTTTGACGGAGCGGGGCTTTGCCGCCGTGGCCCTGTCGGGGGAACATAGCCAGAATGAACGCAATCATGCGTTGCAGGCGCTACGTGACAAGCGAGCGCGGGTGTGTGTGGCGACCGACGTGGCAGCGCGTGGCATCGATCTGCCGAACCTCTCCCTCGTCGTCCATGTCGAGCTGCCGCGCGATGCGGAAACGATGCAGCACCGTTCGGGCCGCACCGGGCGCGCGGGGAAGAAGGGAACGGCGGTGCTGATCGTGCCCTATCCGCGCCGCCGCCGGGTTGAATCCATGCTGCGGGGCGCAAAGATCCCCGTCGAGTGGGGCACACCGCCCAGCCGCGAGGCCATTCAGGAACAGGATAATGCGCGGCTGCGCGCTGCCCTGATGGAAAGGGCCGAACTGGACGAGGCTGACTGGGCGCTGGGCGCGGAACTGCTTGAGGAAAAGAGCGCGAAGGAAATCGCGGCCATGCTGGTGCGTAGCGCCCGCGCCGCCCTGCCCCAGCCGGAGGAACTGCTCGACGCCAGCGAAGCGCCGCCTCGGCGCGATGGGCCGCGTCCCGGTTTCGAGGATACGGTCTGGTTCCGCATGGACATCGGACGACGGCAGAATGCCGACCCCCGCTGGATATTGCCGTTGGTCTGTCGCCGTGGCCATGTCAGCCGTGGCGAGATCGGCGCGATCCGCATCGCCGCCAACGAGACGTTGTTCGAAATTCCCTCTGCCATCGCATCGCGCTTCATGGCGGCGGTAAAACGGACGGGGCAGGCGAATGACGAGGGCGCGGAAGTCGCAATCGAGCAAATTGAAGGCACGCCGCGCGAGCAAGCCCGCGAACATCGCAAAGGCGGCCCGCGGCCAGGCAATGGCGATCGCCCTCGGGGCGGGGCACCACACAGCCCGCGGCCGTTCAAGGGACCACAGCGCGGCGGCCCGCGCAAACCGCGCGGGTAATTCACCCTTTCGCCATCATGGTCACTTCCGGCGCGGACTCCGCCTGGAACCAAGAAGCAATTATCGGCGTCCGCGATTTTTCGCTGGACACCGATAACATCTTCCGGGTCGCCGCGCAGGATGCGGCAGGCGCCCAATTAAGCCATGTCGACCGCCCTTGACATAGCGTCAGCCTGAAGAGCTTCAGCCAGCCCCGCAAAGAGCCAGCATGCGCGATGCAAGTTCCCGCTCGCCCATGACGATGTGGGGCACGCCCAACCCTTCCAGATGCGCGACCTCCGCATCGCTATGGGCGCGGGCAATGACTTGCAGATCGGGGTTGAGGTGGCGCGCATGTTCGTGGATCGCGCCGCCTTCGAAGCCTTCGGGCACGGCGATGAGCAAGCGGCGCGCTACCGTTATGCCTGCCGCCTTCAGGTGCCGGTCCTCCAGCGCGCTGCCGCGCACTACGGATAGGCCCGCCTCCTCGGCCTCCTCCGCCCGGTCAGCATCACCTTCCATCACGACGAAATGGACGTTGCGTTCGGCGAGGCGCGACGCGATCAGTTTTCCCACGCGCCCATAGCCCACTAGAATGACATGGCCCATGCGGGGCTTTTCTGGTGTCGGCTCCTCATTTTCTTCCCTTTCCTCCTCCTTGCGATCGCGCACGACCAGGGAAAAGATTATCGGGTTGAGCAGGATCGACACGATCGCGCCGGCCAGAATCAAATCGCGTCCTTCGGCTGGGAGCACACCTAGGCCGGTGCCCAGCGATGCAAGAATAAACGAAAATTCGCCGATCTGCGCGAGGCTCGCCGAAATGGTGAGCGCCGTGTCCGTAGGATGACCGAAGGCGCGCACGATAGCGAAAGCGGCGATTGTTTTGCCGATGATAATGATCACGACGGTCGCAAGCAACAGCAGCGGCTGCTGCACCAAAACGGCAGGATTGAACAGCATTCCCACTGACACGAAGAACAGCACCGCAAAGGCATCGCGCAACGGCAGTGTTTCCTCCGTCGCCCGGCGGCTGAGCGGCGTTTCGCCCAGGATCATGCCCGCGAAGAAAGCGCCCAACGCGAAAGACACGTCAAAGGCGACCGCCGCACCGAAGGCCACGCCCAACGCGATGGCGAGCACAGCGAGACGGAACAACTCACGAGAACCGGTATGGACAACCCAATGCAGCGCCCATGGGATGACACGGCGCCCAACTATCAACATCAGCGCGACGAAGCCTGCTACCTTGAGCAGGGTTCCGAACAGCGGAACGAGCAACGCTTCCATGCCTCCGCCCGTTTCCGCACTATTCATCACTCCCGCGAGCGCCGGAAGCAACACGAGGGCCAGCACCATGACCAGATCCTCGACGATCAGCCAGCCCACTGCTATCCGCCCGCGCTGCGTTTCGACGAGGTCAGCGCCTTGCAACGCACGAAGCAGGACGACCGTGCTGGCGACGGAAAGCGCAAGACCGAAAACAAGGCCACCCATAATGGACCAGCCCTGTGACCAGGCGAGCGCCATACCGAGCAACGTGGCGACCGCGATTTGCCCGATGGCGCCCGGCACGGCGATCTTCCGCACGGACAACAGGTCGCGCAGAGAAAAGTGGAGGCCCACGCCAAACATCAGCAGGATGACGCCTATTTCCGCCAGCTCATTGGCAAGGCTGGCGTTCGCGACGAAGCCGGGCGTGAACGGACCCACCATGATGCCGGCGAGCAAATAGCCGACCAGCGGCGAAAGTTTCAGACGATGGGCGATAGCGCCCAGAATGAACGCAACGACAAGACCTGCAACGATAGTGCCGATCAGCGGCGTGTGATGGGGCATAGAAATCCTTTGTTTCTGTCCACCGGCGGATGGCTCAGCCATCCGCCGGCACTATATCCTTCATTCCATGGCGGTCAGCAAGGCGGCAGACATAAGAGCCGCAGCCGCGCCAAGACCGGACATGACCGCTGGCATGAACCACCAGGGTGGGCGACGGCGGGAACGACTGCCCCCGCGCCGCACTCTCTTGCGGGACATCAGCGCACTCCTTTTTCAAGAAAGGACGAGCCAGGCCGCATGGGAGATGCAGGCCGGCAACGGCTGTCTTTTCAGGAGAGCGGCGGCGCGCGCGCCGGAGGACGATGACCGATAGCGGCGGAAGCGAGAATCTTCGCAAAATGAAGGGCAAGTGCGTTTGGCGTATGCAAAACACAGAGGGAAATCGCGAACCCGCAAAGGATTGGCAGAACTGAAAGCGGGACGGCATAAGGCAAGGGCTTAAGCCCCTCGCCATCGGGCCGGATCAGCCTGTTCACCTGCGGCCCGGCAGGCGATCGGGCTTTCAGCACCACGGCGGTCGTCGCGGGATTGAAGGCGGAACCCATGAGCTTGCTTGATGGAGGACCAAGCGGCGCCAGCGCGCAAAGCAGAGCTACGCAGATTGCCATCCACAACGTCGCGAGAAAGAGCGGGCGGCCCTTTCCTGCGTCGTCCCTGCGGCGTGGTAGCAACATGCGGTTCCCTTTCTTCGGTAGAAATAGGGAATGAAAACGCTGAAAACCAGTGCCAATGCCACCCCATATCGGTTGACATAGGCGAGTCATTACCTTACCGGGCCACATTCCCGCGCGGGTCGGCAGGACTTTCGTCCTCAATGATCTGCGTAAAGCAGATTTGAACAAGAAGAGACAGAGCCATGTTCGCAGTCGTGCGCACAGGCGGCAAGCAATATCGCGTCGCCGCCGGAGACAAGATCGTCGTCGAAAAGCTGGCCGGTGAGGCTGGCGACAAGGTAACCCTGGACGATGTCCTGTTCGCCGGCGAAGGCGGCAAGGCGCAAGACGCCAACAAGCTGACCGTCGCCGCCGAAATCATCGCGCAGGCGAAAGGCGAGAAGGTCATCGTCTTCAAGAAGCGCCGTCGTCACAATTACCGCCGCAAGAACGGCCACCGCCAGAATCACACGATCCTGAAGATCGTGTCGATCGGCGCCTGAGCCGCAGCTAGAGATTTAAGGAGTTTAGGTCATGGCACATAAGAAAGCTGGCGGTTCGTCGCGCAACGGTCGCGATTCGGAATCCAAGCGCCTTGGCGTCAAAAAGTTCGGCGGCCAGGAAGTGATCGGCGGCAACATCATCATTCGCCAGCGCGGCACCCGCGTCTATCCCGGCCGTAACGTCGGTATGGGCAAGGACCACACGCTGTTCGCGCTCGGGGAAGGCCGCGTGGTATTCCACACCGGTAAGCTCGGCCGCAAATATGTATCGGTCGACGCGATGGCCGAAGCCGCAGAATAACGGACGATCGATGACGGATCGTCCTTCGCAAGGGCGATCCTCCCGGTAGAAAGCCATTTGGCAAACTGCCGGTGTTCGAGGGAAACAAGGGGCGCCCCATCCCAGGGAGCGCCCCTTTTTCTATTCGTCCGGCTCTTCCTTCATTTTCCCTCAAACCGCTGGAACCCAAGCCTTTTTCGCACGTCTATCGCGCAGCCAAGGCAGCCAGTCGAGAGCGTCGCCAAGCCGTAACTTTTGTGGGCCATGGGCGCTGCAGAAAAGAGGAGAGATCTATCATGTTCGCCCGTACCCCCCGCCTGCTGCTTCGGCCCGGCTGGAAGGAGGATGCAAATGCCCTGGCCCAGGCAATCGACGATACCGCAATCCTGCGGAACCTGACCCGCGTGCCCAGCCCTTATCGGCCGCAGGACGCCGAAGCGTTTCTGTCGATGCCGCAGGACTCGCTTCAGCCGCGTCTGCTGATCTTTGCGCGCACGCAGGGAGCGCCGCGTCTCGTCGGCGGATGCGGAATCGAACGATGCGCCGACGGCACGCCGGAACTGGGTTATTGGATCGCGCGCGCCTATTGGGGCCTTGGCTTTGCCACCGAAGCCACTCGCGCCCTGCTCAGCATGACTCGCGCCAGCGGTCTGCGGGGCGTGCGCGCGGCCCATTTCGCGGACAATCCCGCTTCGGGTCATGTGCTGCGGAAGATGGGCTTCCACTTCACCGGCCGTGTCGAAAAACGGCGCAGCCATGGTCGTGAAAACGCCGCCGACTGCCTGATTTTCGAAGAAGGTGAAAGCGCGCTCATGCCGGTGGACCCGGCACTCGACATCTATGGCGACGCCCTGCCCGCCCTGGCGGCATAAGGGCGCAATTCGGGCCGGGAGCCAAACTCCCGGTCCTATCCGGCTGAGGCGCGGGGACGGTCCAGGATTTCGACGGGAGTTCCGTCGATCAGGGCTTTTCCTATACTGGAGAAGCCCTGTTTCCCGGCCACCCGGAACGACGCGACATTGTCGCCTTCGATAATACAGCGAATCGCGGGAGCGTCGATATGGGCGTCGGCCCAGCGCAGCACCGCCCCGACCGCTTCAGAGGCGATTCCCCTACCCCAGGCGGACGGTAAAAAGACCCAGCCGATTTCCGGCACGCCCTCCAGCTCCGCAATGCCGCGACAGGCGCTTAGCAGGCCAGCTTCACCCAGAAAGGCGCCTGTCGCGCAGTCCTCCACCACCCACATGCCATAGCCAAGGAGTTGCCACATGCCCGCATAGCGTAGCATGCGGAACCAGACCGCCTGCGTATCCTGCGTCGCGCCGCCGATATGGCGAACCACCTCGGCATCACTCCAGAGCATGCGGCAGGCAAGAAAATCCTCCTGCCGGTGGGGACGCAGGACCAGTCTTTCGCTATGCAGCGTGGGCGCATGGGTCATGATCCCGCCATGATGACGCCCCCTCTCCCACCGTCAAGCAGCAGGCCCCCTTCCATCGCCGGTTTAACTTCACCGCATAAGCGGCTATGGGCGCGCGATGCACTTTCTCGATCAAGCCAAGATTTTCATCAAGTCCGGCTGGGGCGGCCCCGGAGCGGTCAGTTTCCGGCGCGAAAAATATGTGGAATATGGCGGCCCCGACGGCGGCAATGGGGGCAAGGGAGGCGACATCATCTTTGAAGCCGTCGCAGGCCTCAATACTTTGATCGACTTTCGCTATACCCAGCATTTCAAAGCACAGCGCGGCATGCCCGGCGCGGGCAAGAACCGCTATGGCGCTGGCGGCGACGATCTGGTCATCAAGGTTCCCGTCGGCACGCAGATCCTCTCCGATCCCCAGCCGATCGAAGGCACGGAGGACGAGGACGGCATCCCCGAATATGAGGAGCAGGAGGTGTTGGCCGACTTCACCCAGGTCGGGCAACGGCTCGTGCTGCTGCGCGGGGGCGACGGCGGGCGGGGCAACCTGTCCTACAAGACCAGCACCAACCGCGCGCCGCGCCAACATGGCACGGGATGGCCGGGACAGGAAATGTGGGTGTGGCTGCGATTGAAACTGCTGGCCGATGTCGGGCTATTGGGGATGCCCAATGCTGGCAAATCGACCTTCATCAATCAGGTCACCAATACGAAGGCGAAGGTGGGGGCCTATGCCTTCACCACCACCAAGCCGCAATTGGGCGTCGTGCTCCATCGGGATCGGGAGTTCGTGCTGGCGGATATTCCGGGCCTGATCGAAGGCGCGGCCGAGGGTGCGGGGATCGGCGACCGATTCCTGGGGCATATCGAGCGGTGCAGAGTATTGGTGCATCTGGTCGACGCGACAGGCGACGATCCAGTCGAGGCATTTCGGATCGTGCAGGACGAATTGGCCGCCTATGGCGCGGGGCTGGACGAAAAACCGCAGCTGGTGGCGCTGAACAAGGGCGACCTGTTAGGGCAGGAATTGATGGAAGACATCGCGGCGCAGCTTCGCGACGAGGCGGGCGTGGTCGATATGTTCATCATCTCCGGCGCGACAGGCGAAGGCGTAGGCGCTTTGCTGGATGCCGTGCTGCCCTTGCTGGGGGAGGCACAGAATAAGGGAGAAGCGCCGGATGATGAGGGCGAGGAAGGCGAAAGCACATGGTCGCCCCTGTAACGCCTCTCTCCGGCTTCCTACCCGCACAAATCCGCCGTCTGGTCATCAAAATCGGTTCGGCATTGCTGGTCGATCCCGATGGCCAGGTGCGTGAAAACTGGCTCCGCACGCTGGTCGCCGATGTGGCGGAGCGACGCGCGGCGGGGCAGCAGGTCATCATCGTGTCGTCGGGGGCCATCGCGCTGGGCGCGCGGCGGCTGAAACTCCCCAAGGGCGGGCGCGGGTCGCTGGAAGACGCGCAGGCAGCGGCGGCGACCGGGCAGATCACCCTGTCGCAATGCTGGGCCAGCTTGCTGCACGAAAACGGCATCACCGCCGCGCAAATGCTGGTGACGCTGGACGATCTGGAGAACCGGCGGCGCTATCTCAACGCTTCGGCGACGCTGGAGCGGCTGATGCAGTTGAACGTCGTGCCGGTGGTCAATGAAAATGACAGCGTGGCCACGGCGGAGATCCGCTTCGGCGACAATGACCGGCTGGCGGCGCGCATCGGACAGGCGGCACGGGCTGACGCGGTTGTGCTCCTTTCGGACGTGGATGGGCTTTACAGCGCCAACCCGCATGCCGATGCGAACGCCATGTTGATAGAGACAATCGAGCGCATCGATGCGCGGATCGCGGGCATGGCGGACAGCGGGTCCGCTTCGGGCATGGGATCGGGGGGCATGACCTCCAAGATCGAGGCCGCGCGAATCGCGACGAGCGCGGGCGCGCACCTCGCCATCATTTCGGGCAAGGTGGAAGCGCCGCTGTCTCATTGGGCGAAGGGTGGGCGCGGGTCGATCTTCCTCGCTGCCCCCGCAAAGCGCGCGCGCAAGGGATGGCTGGCGGGCCGGTTGACGGTGCGCGGGCGGATCGTCGTCGATGCGGGCGCGGAAAAGGCGCTGGGCAAGGGCAACAGTTTGCTCCCGGCAGGCGTAGCGAAGGTGGAAGGCATTTTCGCACGGGGCGATGTGGTCGATATATTGACGGAGGACGGCCGGGTGATCGCGCGCGGCCTGATCGAATATGATAGCGAGGAAGCCGCGCGGATCGCAGGGAAGCGAAGCGAGGACATCGCCGCGCTGCTGGGTCATCTGCCCCGATCGGTGCTGGTCCATCGCGACCATCTGGCGATGGTCTGACCCCCCATGACACTTCGCATCGCCATGACCGGCGCGACGGGATTCGTCGGCGCCGAAACGCTCAACCAGGCGCTGGAATCCGGATATTATGTAAGCGCCCTTACCCGCCGGGCGCAACCGCCGCGCGCACGGCTTAAATGGGTGCCAGGGTCGCTGGACGACGCCGCCGCGCTGGATACGCTGGTGCGCGACGTGGACGCGGTGATTCATATTGCAGGCGTGGTGAATGCGCCGGACCGCGACAGCTTTGAGGTCGGCAATGCGCGCGGGACGATGGCGGTGGTCGATGCCATGCGAAAGCGCGGTGTCAGGCGGCTGGTGCATGTATCTTCGCTGGCCGCGCGCGAGCCGGGGCTGTCGGACTATGGCTGGTCCAAGGAACTGGCCGAACGGCATGTGAAAGCCAGCGGGCTGGATTGGACCATCGTGCGCCCGCCCGCTATTTACGGACCGGGCGATCAAGAGATGCTGGAACTGTTCCGCATGGCGAAGCGGGGCGTGATGCTGCTGCCACCGGGCGGGCGGCTGTCAGTGATCGAGGTCAGCGATCTGGCGCGGCTGCTGCTGACGCTGACGGGCGAGACGGATATGAGCCTCGCACAGACCTATGAGGTCGATGACGGCACGCCACAGGGATGGGATCATCAGGATTTCGGGCAGGCAATCGGGCATGCGCTGGGGCGGACGGTGCGGACCATGGCGACACCCGCATGGCTGCTGGGCGCGGGCGCGCGGATGGACCGTTTCTTCCGAGGCAAGGGCGCGAAGCTGACGCCCGACCGGGTGCGCTATTTCTGTCACCCCGACTGGGTAGCCGCTATGGGGCAACATCCGCCCAGGGCACTGTGGTCGCCGGAAGTAGCGACCGAGGATGGACTGAAGGCGACGGTGCAGGCTTATCGGGTCAAGGGGTGGTTGTAGGAGGCGGCTTTTGTCCGCGTTGATGGCTTCGCGAACTGACCACTGATCCCATATATGCCGCGCCTCCGCGAAGGCAGGAGCACGGGCTTGTTTGACGGCAAAGCCTAGCCAAAAACCGCCGCCCGCCGGATCTGCGCCTTAATTCGCTTCCGGTTCCGCAGGCTTCTGCGCGCGTCGTTCCGCGACAAATTCGCTGATCGCCTGTCCACTCGCGTTGAGCAGCGGATAGGTGCGCGCGTCAGACAGCCAATCGGGGCGGCGCGCGCCGCTGCCGTAGAAAGTATCGTAGACAAGGCTGAAAGCGAGGAAGAACAGGGTCGCGCCGATCAGGCCCTTGATCGCGCCGAAGCCGCCACCGAGCACACGGTCGACCGGACCAAGGATCGACTGGCGCGTGCGCTTGCCGATGGCATGGGCGAGCAGTTTTCCCGCCGCGAAGGTCACGCCGAACACCAGCACCAACGCCAGCATCGCCGCGCCGCTTTCCGTACCGATGAGCGGGGTCAGCAGTTCAGCAACCGAAGCATGGAACAAACGGATGGCGAAGATCGCCAACACCCAGGCAATCAGCGAGAGCGTTTCCTGCACGAAACCGCGCATCAAACCGAAAATGGCGCAACCGCCGATGGCGAGGAGGACGAGGATGTCGACGGCGTTCATGGCATGGCTGGCTATCCGCGCCCGAGCATCTGGTCAACAAGCTGTGAGAGAGCACGATAACCGCTGACCGAAATGCCCTTCACACCATCGGCTGCGGCGGCAGGAACGAACGCGCGGTTGAAGCCGAGCTTGGCCGATTCGCGCAGACGCAGCGGCGCATGGGCGACGGGACGGATTTCGCCCGAAAGCGCCACTTCACCGAACAGCACGACATCGGCGGGAACCGGGCGCTCGGTGAGCGCGGACATAAGCGCGGCGGCAACGGCAAGGTCCGCCGCCGGGTCCGACAGGCGATAGCCACCCGCCACGTTCAGATAGACTTCGCAGGTGGAGAAGCTGAGACCGCAGCGCGCCTCCAGCACGGCGAGGACCATGGCGAGCCGCCCGCTGTCCCAACCGACCACCGCGCGGCGAGGCGTCGCGCCGCTCGACAGGCGGACGACCAGCGCCTGGATTTCGACCAGAACGGGGCGCGTCCCTTCCAGCGCGGGGAATACCGTTGCCCCCGTCACACTTTCATCACGGTGGGTGAGGAACAAGGCGGAAGGGTTGGCGACTTCCTCCAACCCCTCTGCCACCATGGCGAAGACCCCAATCTCATCTGTGCCGCCGAAGCGGTTCTTGATCGCGCGCAGAATGCGATATTGGTGGCTTCGCTCGCCTTCGAAGCTCAGCACCGTGTCGACCATATGTTCGAGGACGCGGGGACCGGCAATGCTGCCATCCTTGGTCACATGGCCCACCATGACAAGCGCGGTGCCGCGCTGCTTGGCGAAGCGGATGAGTTCCTGAGCCGAGGCCCGAACCTGACTGACGGTGCCGGGCGCGCCTTCGATCAGGTCGCTGTGCATCGTCTGGATCGAATCGATGACGAGCAGCGCAGGCGGCTCCCCTTCCCCCAGCGTGGTCAATATATCGCGGACGGAGGTGGCGCTGGCGAGTTGCACCGGCGCCGTGCCAAGGCCGAGGCGTTGGGCACGCAGGCGAACCTGATCGGTGGCTTCCTCCCCGCTGATATAGGCGACCGACAGACCGCGGGCAGCGATGCGGGCGGCGGCTTGCAGGAGAAGCGTGGATTTGCCGATACCCGGATCGCCACCAATCAGCGTGGCGGAACCGGAGACGATGCCGCCGCCCAATGCGCGGTCGAACTCGGCTATCCCGGTACTGGTGCGGTCGGGCAATTGAACGGTGCTGTCCAGGCCGACGAGGGAAATCCCCCTGCCTCCGGTCTGAAGATCGTGGCGCGCGGAAAAGACGGTTTCGGCCGCTTCCTCGACAATGCTGTTCCATTCCCCGCAATCGTCGCACTGGCCCTGCCAACGGCCCGATATGGTGCCGCATTGCTGACAGACGAATTTACGCTTTGCCTTTGCCATGATCCACGCATATCAGAACATATATAGAACACAATCCCAGCTGGCGGTTTGGTTAGGATTTTCGCCTTTGGGTGGAAGGTGGACATTCCCTTATCTCCATTCGCCCCGAGCGGGTTGTCCGCAACTGGCCGGATGCAGAAATTCAAGAGCGAGCAAGCTGCATTGCCCCTTGGAAACGAAGGGGCTTCTGACGCATTACATCACCATGAAGTCCATTCGCATCGCCAGCTACAATATCCGCAAGGCCATCGGCACCGACCGCCGCCGCATCCCAGAACGAGTGATCGACGTGCTGAACGAAGTCGACGCCGACATCATCGCGCTTCAGGAAGCCGACAGGCGATTCGGCGTGCGGTCGGCGGCCCTCCCGCCGCTGCTGCTCGACAGCCAGAGCGGCTATAAGGCTGTGCCGCTCAATGTGCAGACCGACTCAATGGGCTGGCACGGTAATGCGATCCTCGTCCGCAAGGGTGCGGAGGTTGGCGCGCATGATGTGATTCACCTCCCCGGCCTGGAACCGCGCGGCGCAACGATGGCGGAAGTGACGCTGAACAGCGCGACCATACGCGTGTTCGGGATGCATCTGGACCTGTCGGGCCTGTGGCGGCGGCGACAGGCTTCGGCGATGATCCACGCGGCAGCGCAGGGCGCGGCAATGCCCACGGTGCTGATGGGCGACCTCAATGAATGGAGCGCGGACCGGGGGTGCCTTGCCGACTTCGCGCGGCACTATAATTTTGCGCCCTGCGGACGCAGTTTCCATGCGCGGCGGCCGGTGGCACGACTCGACCGGATCATGCATTGCGGGCGGCTGAAGCTGGCGGATAGCGGCGTCCATGAAAGCGCGGCGGCGCGCAAGGCGTCGGACCATCTGCCGATCTGGGCGGAGTTCCGGCTTGACTGACGCCCCCTCGACAAGCTTCGTCCGCTCTGCGATCCATGAGGCATGAGGGAGAAGGAACTCCGGCTGGCGCTGGTCTGCTATGGCGGCATCAGCCTTGCCGTATATATGCACGGCATCACCAAGGAGATCTGGCGGCTGGCGCGGGCGAGCCGGGGTTTTCATGACGGGACGCCGCACCAGGGCAGCACCGAAGCCGTCTATCGCCGCCTGCTGGAAGCCATGGAGCAGGAAAGCGGCATCCGGCTGCGGATCATGCCCGACATCATTGCCGGGGCGAGCGCGGGCGGGATCAACGGCATCTTTCTGGCGCAGGCGATCGAGACGGGACAGTCGCTGGAGCCGCTGACCGACATGTGGCTGGAAAATGCCGATGTCGATCAGTTGCTGGCTCCCGATGCCCGCCCCGCCCGGGCGATCACGAAATTCTGGGCAACGCCCCTGGTGTGGGTGGCGGCACGGCGGCCTGGCGATACGGTGGAGCGCACGGTCGCGCCCGACACGCGAGAGGAAGTGCGGCGCAAATTGTCCCGCTTCATCCGTTCGCGCTGGTTCGAGCCACCCTTTGGCGGGGAGATCTTCTCCGGCATGATCCTCGACGCCTTCGACGCGATGGAAGCGACGGGAGGCGGCCCGCCGCTGTTGCCCAACGGGCATCCGCTGGATCTGTTCGTCACCGTCACCGATTTCGAAGGGCATCCGCAAAGCCTGACGCTCAACAGCCCGCCACAGGTGATCGAGACGGAGCATCGCCTCTCCATCGGCTTCCGCGCGCAGGGGCACGGACGGCGGGCCTTTGCCGATGCCGCCGAACTGGTCTTTGCGGCGCGGGCGACGGCGAGCTTTCCGGGAGCCTTCCCGCCCTTCACCGTGCGGGAACTGGACGCGGTGCTGAAACGCCGTCATCGCGCATGGCCCACGCGCGACGCCTTTCTGGCGCGGGCCTTGCCACGGCATGTGGCGCAGGGCGTGGCGGAGGACGCAGTGCTGATCGACGGCTCCGTCCTTGCCAACGCGCCCTTCGCGCAAGCCATAGGGGCGCTCAGCAACCGGCCCTCCCGACGGGAAGTGGATCGCCGTTTCGTCTATATAGATCCCAAGCCGGGACATCATTCCATCCGCCTGAACCGCGAAGGGGAAGCGGAGGAGGAAATGCCCGGAGACACGCGGCTGCCGGGCTTTTTTCGCACCATTTTCGGGGCGCTGAGCGACATTCCGCGCGAACAGCCGATCCGCGACAATCTGGAAGCGATCGACCACCATTCCTCTCGCGTCCGGCGCATGGTGCGGATATTGCACGCGCTGCGCCCCGGCATCGAGGCGGAAGTGGAAAGCGCCATTGGCGGGATGCTTTTTCTGGACCGGCCCACGCCTGCGCGGCTGTCCACCTGGCGCGCCAAGGCGCAGCAGCGGGCGGCGAGTTCGGCCGGGTTCGCCTTTCCGGCTTACGGGCACCTCAAGCTATCGGGAATCGTCGAATCGCTCGCGGAACTGCTGTTCCGCCTGAGCGGGGAGGACAGTCCGATGATGCACGAAAACTATCGTCAGGCGATCTGGGCGGAAGTGCGCGCTACCGGCGCGGACAAGCTGACCGAGGATGCCGGGCCATCTTCCGCGCCGGTGCTGTTTTTCCGCACCCATGACCTGGCTTTCCGCGTGCGGCGGCTGCGTTTTCTGGCGCGGCGGCTGACGGAGGCTCTGGAGATCGAAAACGCGGCCGAGGAGGCGGCGATCGAAAAGCTACGCAACGCCATCTATCAGGCGCTGGCCCATTATTCGGAGTGCGAAGAAGCCGATTTCCACGCGGGAACCGTTCGCGCCGCAGCGCGTGAGGTGCCGACCGACGCCGCCGCCGCCTTGGCCGCCATCGCGCAGGAACGCGACCTGAGGGCACGGGACGACGCCGCCGACAGAATGTTGGCCGATGCGCTGGCTGGCTTGCCGAAGAAAGAGCGGCGCATCATGCTGCTCGCCTATCTGGGCTTCCCCTTCTACGACATTGCCACCCTGCCGCTCTTGCAGGGCGAAACCGCCGATGAATATGATCCGATCAAGGTCGATCGCATTTCGCCCGAAGATTGCGGCGCCATCCGGTCAGGCGGTGCTGAAGCCACGCTGAAAGGCATAGAATTCAACAATTTCGGCGCTTTCTTTAGCCGCGCCTATCGGGAGAACGACTATCTGTGGGGACGGCTGCATGGTGTGGAGCGACTGCTGGATATCGCGATTTCCGCCATACCCGCAGCAAGCCGCCTTTCGCCCGAGCGGCTGCATGACTATAGGCGGGAAGCGTTTCTGGCGATCCTGGACGAGGAGGAGGAGCGGTTGCCGCACATCGCGGATCTGATCGCCAGCCTGCGAGAGGAGATCGGATGAGCATCCGCGCAACACTGATTGCAACGATCCTGCTAGCCCTTGTCGGCGGTTGTTCATCATCGTCGGAAGAGCGTTCCGCCACCGCCGATCAGACGCAACATAGCGGAGCCACGAGCGAGTTGCCTGCCGTTACGCCGCCCCCGCCCATAGCCGGGGAGACAGTCCCACCTCCTGCCGTCAGGATAAAGGACTTGCCGCCCAACAAGGTCATCGCGCCCGCCGAAGCGGAAGGGCCGCTGCAAGCCAAATTGCCGGACAGTCAGGAAATGGCCGTCACCCCGCCACCGCCTTACCGTCCGCTCGATCTGCCGCCCTCGGGGCAAGTGGGGCAGCTTGCGCCCTTTCCCCAGGAGGTGACGAACTTCATGGTCGAACGGGACAGTTGCGACCATTTTCGGGGCGAGGAACCCTATGATGCGGATCGGCGCGCTTATCTGGAGGAAAATATCGCAGAACTGTGTTCCGGCACCGACGGCCGGCTGGCTGCGCTGCGTATACGCTATGCGAGCAACGCCACGGTGATCGCCGCCCTTTCCGGCTATGAGGACCGGATCGAAAGCGGCACGGGCAACAGCAAATATATCGGCAAATAATCTAACGCGCAGCCAATAGCGCATCGATGGCGGTTGCCATGGCAATATCGCGCTGGGACAGGCCGCCCGCATCGTGCGTGGTCAGCGTGATGTCCACGCGATTATAGACGTTCGACCATTCAGGATGATGATCCGCCTTGTCCGCCAGCAACGCCACGCGCGTCATGAAACCAAAGGCTTCGTTGAAATCGGTAAAGGCGAAGCGGCGGCGAATGCCGTCAGGTTCGCCAATCGTCGTCCAGTCGGGAAGTCCCGCCAGCGCCAGCGCCCGCGCTTCTCCGTCCAGTTTATCAACCATTTGACTATCCTCACAATCTGCTTTGGCTTATGTCGCAGCCATGTCCGATACCCGTCAACCACAGCGTTTCGCGCCGACGAAAGAAGATATCGAAACGCTGGCGCTCCAGGCCTTGAACCGCCTGCCCGATCCGTTCGCCGCGCATTTGTCCAATGTAATCCTGTTCGTCGAGGATTTCGCCGACGAACAGGTGCTGAAGGAGATGGAGATCGACGATCCCTTTGGCCTTACCGGCCTTTATACCGGACGACCGGTGGGCCATGAAGCGCAGACCGGGGATACGCCGCCGACCGTCCATCTTTTCCGCCGACCGCTGCTGGACGAATGGGTGGAAACCGGCGTCGCTCTGGATGCGCTTATCACCCATGTCGTAGTGCATGAGATCGGCCATCATTTCGGCCTGTCCGACCTCGATATGCACGTACTGGAAGACATGGTTGCGCCATGAGGAACGCGGCGCTGCGCCTGTCGGATGTAGCCTGTATGCGCGGCGGACGGATGCTGTTCCGGCATGTCACGCTCGATCTGCAAGCGGGCGGCAGCGCGCTGCTCACCGGCCCCAATGGCGTGGGCAAGTCCAGCCTGTTGCGAATTTGCGCGGGCCTCCTGCCCGCCTTTGCCGGGAGAGTGGACATGCGCGGCGGCATAGCCCTGACCGACGAGCGGCTGGCGCTGGATAGCGAGCGGCCATTGCTGAAGGCACTGGGTTTCTGGGCACGGCTGGACGGAGTGGATGACGGAACGCTGGAGCGCGCACTAGACGCCATGGCGCTCCTGCCGCTCGCGGAGGTGCCGGTGCGGATGCTCTCCACCGGGCAGCGCAAGCGCGCGATGATGGCGCGCGTGATCGCTTCAGACGCGGCGATATGGCTGCTGGACGAGCCGGGCAACGGGCTGGACGATGCATCGCTGGATTTGCTCGGCGCAGCGATATCCTGTCATCTGGCCATGGGCGGCATTACTCTGGCTGCGTCGCATCAGCCGCTGCCGATTGCGGATCATGCGCGGATCGACCTGCGCGCTTATGCGGCGGAGGCAGAAGACGCATGAGGATAATGTGGCTGCTGGCCCGCCGCGATCTGGGGCAGGCATGGCGCTCGGCGGGACTGTGGCTGCCGGTCGCCTTCCTCTTGCTGGTGGCGAGCCTCTATCCCTTTGCTGTTGGTCCTGACGCACCGCTGCTCCGGCGAACAGGCGGGGGCATGTTGTGGATTGCGGCGTTGCTGGCCAGTCTGCTGCCTGTAGATCGTCTGGTGACGCCTGATCGCGATTCGGGCGTGCTGGACCAGATCGCCCTGCGCGGCATCGGGGAGGAGATGATCGTCCTGGCGCGACTGATCGCGCATTGGCTGGGTTTCGGGCCGCCGTTGATGATAGCGACGCTGCCTGCCGCCGCCCTGCTGAAACTGGACGCCGAAACGATCATCCTGCTGGAAGCAGGCCTGCTGATCGGGACGCCCGCGCTCGCGGCGTTGGGTTTGCTGGTCGCGACCCTCACCGCTGGATTACGGTCCAGCGGAGCACTGGCCGGGCTGCTGGCCTTGCCGCTGGCCGTGCCGCTGCTGATCTTCGGCGCGGGGACGCTGAGCGACGGCAGCGGCGCGGCTTTCAAATTTCTGGGTGCGGCTTCGCTTTTGCTGGTGGCGGTCACGCCCTTTGCCGGGGGAGCGGCGATCCGGGCGGGCAGGGAATAGCCGAACGGCCCTCGACATAAAGGTGCAGGTGGGCCAAAGGCGCTGGCCCATGCTGGCCTTCCTTGCCTCCGCCCTTTTCGTCCTGATCTGGTCCACCGGCTTCATCGTCGCGCGCGCCGTGGTGCCGCATGGCTCGCCCGAACTGGTGCTGGCGGTGCGGTTGGCGCTGGTGACGCTGGTGCTCGGCGCGGCGGCGCTTTGCGCGCGGCAGGCCCTGCCCCGCGGGAAAAGGCTGGCGCTGCATCTGGCGGCGGGCGCGATGCTGCACGGAGTATATCTGACGCTGAGCTGGTGGGCGGTCGATCATGGGATGCCGGCCGGGATCATGGCGCTGCTGGGCGCGGTTCAGCCGCTGATGGTCGCGGTGGCCAGCGTCATCTTCCTCCATGAACGTCTGCCCGCGCGCGCATGGACGGGGCTTGGCGTCGCCATCGTCGGCGTAGGTTGCGTGCTGGCGCCCGCGATCGAGCGATCCGGCACGGGTTCGATCGCCATCCTGCCCGCCGTTGCCGCTCTGCTTGCCATCATGGGCATGGCGGCCGGCACCCTGATCCAGCGGGGCGCCATCGCGGGGGATGGCATTGCGATTTCAGGTGCGGTCCAGAATGGAGGCGGCGCGCTGGTCGCCATCGCAGCAGCCCTTTTCATGGGCGAGGCGCGGTGGGACAATAGCGCGATGCTTTGGGTGGGACTCGGCTGGTCGGTGCTGGGCCTATCGGCGGCGGGGCTGTCGCTGCTGGTATGGCTTGTGCGGCATCAAGGACCGACGAGGATGTCGATGCTGCTGCTGCTCGTGCCGCCGCTGGCCGCCGTCGAAGCCTGGCTGATTTTCGGAGAAAGGCTAGGCCCGGTGCAGCTTGGCGGATTCGCGCTGGCGCTGGGTGGGGTTCTGCTGGGCCGATCCCGGGGCAAGCCGCGCGCGGGCGATGTCGTCGAACCGGCCTGAACGGCTTATTGCTCGCGCAGTTGTTCGTGATGGCGGATGACTTCATCAATGATGAAACGCAGAAATTTCTCGGTGAAGTCAGGGTCCAGATGAGCATCCAGCGCCAATTGCCGCAAACGGGCGATCTGGCTGTCTTCGCGACCAGGATCGGCGGGAGGCAGCTTGTGCTCGGCCTTGTAACGGCCCACGGCCTGGGTGATCTTGAAGCGTTCGGCCAGCATGAACACCAGAGCCGCATCGATATTGTCGATGCTTTCGCGATACCGCTTCAATGTCTCGTCCACGCAGTTCCTCCGTTCTTCGGGCGCTTTTTGCGCCTAACGCATCGTGAGGCAAGCTATTCCCGCTTGCCTTTAGCATTTTGCGCCGCCACATGGCCCCTGTCATGACCGCACCCGCCACAGGCCCTGTCACAGGCAATGTCCACCCTATCGGCCGCACCGGCAGCGCGCCTTCGCTCGCGCCCATGATGGCTCTGGTGGCGGATGGGATGAATCAGGTGAACGCCGTCATCCTGGATCGGATGCAGTCGCGTATCCCGCTGATCCCCGAACTGGCGGGCCATCTGATCGCGGGCGGGGGCAAGCGGATGCGGCCGATGCTGACGCTCGCCTGCGCCGAACTGGTGGGTTACGCCGGATCGCGCCATTACAAACTCGCCGCCGCGGTCGAGTTCATCCACACCGCCACGCTGCTGCATGACGATGTGGTCGACGGGTCGGGGCTGCGCCGTGGCCGCAAGACCGCCAACATCATCTGGGGCAACAGCGCCAGCGTGCTGGTGGGCGATTTCCTCTTCTCCCGCTCCTTCGAACTGATGGTCGAGGCCGAATCGCTCAAGGTGCTGAAGATCCTGTCGGGCGCTTCGGCGGTGATCGCGGAAGGCGAGGTCAACCAGCTCACCGCCCAACGCAAGATCGACACGAGCGAAGAGCAGTATCTCGACATCATCGTCGCCAAGACCGCCGCCTTGTTCGCCGCTGCCTGCCGCATCTCCGCCGTGGTCGCCGGACGTGACGAGGCGGAAGAACAGGCGCTGGACGTCTATGGCCGCAACCTCGGCATCGCATTTCAACTGATCGACGACGCCATCGACTACGAATCGGATGGCGCGACCATGGGCAAGGATGCAGGAGATGACTTCCGCGACGGCAAGGTGACGCTCCCGGTGATCCTCGCTTATGCGCGGGGTTCGGAAGAAGATCGTGCCTTCTGGAAAGCCGCCATCGCCGGGCACCGGATCGCCGATGAAGATCTGGCCCATGCGACGCGGCTGCTGCGCGAGACAGGCGCGATCGACGATACGCTGGCCCGCGCTCGCCATTATGGGCAGCGTGCCATCGACGCACTGGGCATGTTCGACGGCGGCAAGGCCAAGGCGGCGCTGGTGGAAGCAGTGGAATTCGCCATCGCGCGTGCATACTGATTCCCTGCCCAGCATCGTTGACGCTCACGGGCGGAACCGATGATCCTGTCTCCTGAAATCATCGCCTTTCTGATGATCGCCGGCTTCATGGCGGGGGTGATCGATTCCATGGCTGGCGGCGGAGGTCTCATCACCCTGCCCGCGTTGATGGCGGCGGGCGTGCCGCCGGCCGGCGCAGTGGCAACCAACAAGCTGCAATCCTCCCTTGGCACATTCGGGGCCTGCATCGCCTATGCGCGGGCGGGGCATATGAACCTCAAAACCTACCGCTGGCCGATCATCGCGGCCTTTGCCGGATCGGTGGGCGGCGCATGGCTGGTGCAGAGAGTCAGCCCGTCGATCCTGGCAGGATTGATGCCCGCACTGTTGCTCGCCATCGCGGCCTATTTCACTTTCTCGCCCAAAATCAGCGAGATCGGCCGGCATCAGCGCATCGGTATAGCGTCGCTCTCCCTGCTGATCGGCGGTATCGGATTTTACGACGGTTTTTTCGGGCCGGGTGCCGGGGCCTTTTATACCACGATCTTCCTGGCATTGGGCGGCCTCAGCCTGCTCAGGTCAACAGCGCAGGCCAAAGCAGCGAATTTCGCCAGCAATCTGGCGGGCTTGCTGACCATGATGGTGGGCGGCCATGTGCTGTGGATCGTCGGACTGGCGATGGCGGTCGCCAATATCGTGGGCGCGCAGATCGGGGCGAGACTGGCGATGCGCTTCGGCAGCCGGCTGATCCGGCCCCTGCTGATCGTCATGTCGCTGGCGCTGACGGCGAAGATGCTGCTGGACCCGAAGAACCCGATCCACCTCTATCTCTTCGGATAGCATTGCGCCGGAAGCGGAATGGCGCGACAGGGCGAGAATGACCGATCTGCCCATCCATGATGTGCTACCCGACTTGCTCGCTGCCCTGCGCGCGGGGAGTAATGCCGTGCTGGTCGCACCGCCCGGCGCAGGCAAGACGACGGCGGTGGCTCCCGCCCTGCTCGATGAGCCATGGTGTGACGGGCAAATCCTGCTGCTCTCCCCCCGCAGGCTGGCAGCGCGGGCTGCAGCGGAGCGGATCGCCGAACTGATGGGCGAGCAGCCGGGCGGAACGGTTGGCTATGCCATGCGAATGGATAGCCGCCAGTCGGCCCGGACGCGCATCCTCGTGCTGACCGAAGGCATTTTCGTGCGCCGGATTCAGGACGACCCCGAACTGTCCGGCGTGTCCGCGGTGCTGTTCGACGAAATACATGAGCGCAGCCTGGACAGCGATTTCGGGCTGGCGCTGGCGCTGGACGCGCAAGGCGCGCTGCGGCCGGACCTGCGAATCATGCCGATGTCGGCGACCCTGGACGGCGCGCGCTTTGCCGCGCTTCTGGATGGTGCGCCGGTGATCGAGAGCGAAGGGCGCATTCAACCGCTCGAATTACGGCATATCGGACGATCGACGGAAAAGCGGATCGAGGACGAAATGGCAGCGGCCATCCGCCGGGCGCTGACGGAGGAGGCGGAGGGCGATGTGCTTGCCTTTCTTCCCGGCGTCGCGGAAATCGAACGAACGGCGGAACGGCTGGAAGGCGCGAGCGCGGAAATCCACAAATTGCACGGCTCGCTGGAACCGGCGGCCCAGCGCGCCGCGATACGCCCTTCGCGAGAAGGTCGAAGGAAGGTCATTCTCGCAACGTCGATCGCGGAAACGAGCCTCACCATCGACGGCGTTCGGATCGTGGTGGATTCGGGATTGGCGCGGCGGCCACGTTATGACCGGGCGGCAGGCGTCACGCGGCTCGTGACGGAGCGCGCCAGCCAGGCGGCGGCGATCCAGCGCGCCGGACGTGCGGCGCGCCAGCAGCCGGGCGTCGCCTATCGGCTGTGGGAAACGGCGGCGACGGCGGGGATGCCGCCCTTCGATCCGCCGGAGATATTGGAAAGCGATCTGTCGAGCCTGCTACTGGACAGTGCCCTTTGGGGCGTGAGCGATCCAGCAGGGCTGCACTGGCTGGATTCCCCGCCTGTTGCCGCCATCGCGGAAGCGCGCAAGCGGCTGACGGCGCTGGATGCGCTGGACGCAGATGGGCGAATTACGGCGCACGGCAAGGCGCTTGCCCGACTGCCGGTCGAACCGCGTATCGGACATATGCTGGTGCGCGCGGGTGATAGGGGCTTGGCCGATGTTGCCGCTGACGTCGCGGTGCTGCTGGGTGAGCGAGGCGTTGGCGGTCAGGATATCGACCTGTCGCATCGGCGCACGCGCTGGCAGCGCGAGAACGGCAAGCGCGCGGATGCCGCGCGAACGATGGCAAAACGGTGGGCACGGCTTGTTGCAGCCCAGGCCCGTCCCGCAAATGGCAAGGGGGAGCATGCAGTCGGCCTCTGCCTTGCGCTCGCCTTTCCCGACCGGGTGGCGAAGCGGCGCTCCGCCGATGGCGCGGATTGGGCGAGCGTGGGCGGACGCGGCTTCCGGCTCGATCCCTTGTCGCCACTCACGCGTGAGGATTGGCTGGCAGTTGGCGCGGTTCAGGGTAGCGCGGCGGGCGCGCGTATCCTCTCCGCCGCGCCCCTGAGCGAAGCGGATGTGCTGGCCTTGTTCGGCGACAGGATCGCGGAACATAGGACCGTGCGCTTTCGGTCGGATACGGGCGGGGTCGAAGCCCTGCGCGAGCGGCGGCTGGGCGCGGTGCGGATTTCTTCCGGCTTTGACGATCTGCCCGAGCCGGATGCAGTGGCCGCGGCGCTACTGGAGGGAGTTCGACAAGGCGGGCTGGATCTGCTGCCATGGTCGGAAGCAGCGCGATCATTAAGGATACGGGCGGATTTCGCGGGTGTCGAACTCCTGTCGGACGAAACGCTCATCGCAACGCTGGACGAATGGCTACCGCCATTGCTCACGGGCAGGCGGCGCTTGTCCGATATCGACAGATCGCAACTTTCGGGCGTGCTGGAAGGGTTAATCGGCTGGGATGGAAAGCAGCAGGTCGACCGGCTCGCACCGCCCGAATTTCGCTCGCCCGCCGGGAGCAGCCATGAAATCGATTATGCGGCGGAGGGTGGACCGCGCGTGGAACTACGCGCGCAGGCTCTGTTCGGCCTGACCGAGCATCCTGTGGTGGGAAGTCAGCATATCCCGCTTGTCCTCTCCCTCACCTCCCCTGCGGGCCGTCCGATCCAGACGACGCGCGACCTGCCCGGCTTCTGGGCTGGAAGCTGGAATGCGGTGGCCAAGGAAATGCGCGGGCGCTATCCTAGGCATCCCTGGCCCGAAGATCCGGCTGGCGCGGCGGCGACGTTGCGGACGAAACGCTCCGATGCCCGTGCCAAGCCTTGACGCCAAGTCTTGACGCCAAGTCTTGACGAACGCCTGTCCGCTGGTGCAACGCGGCTGCACGATTTCACGGAGTCTTTCACGCGATGAGCGCGCGCATTTACCAGATCCAGAAGAACGCCCTGCAATCCGGCAAGGCGCTGACCCATAAATGGGTGCTGGAATATGCTCCCGCCGAAGCGAAGAAGCCCGATCCGCTGACCGGCTGGGCCGGATCGGGCGACATGAAGCAGCAACTCAAGCTGACTTTTCCTTCCGAGGAGGCAGCGCGCGCCTATGCCGAGCGGGAAGGCATTGCGTATACGGTCATCCAGACCGCACCAAAATCGCTGAAAATTCAGGCTTACGCCGATAATTTCCGCTGATCTTATGGCCTGATGGAGTTTTTCGGGCCAGATGCTGCCCGATTGACGCCTTATTCCCTTGCCAGAAGCGAGCTTTGCTTCCCCATGGATTGAAGAGATAATGACGGATCGCCAGCAGATTTTCGACAGCGTTACCGCGCAAATCGTTCCTTTCAACAAAAAGGGCGTGGAGCTGAGCGAAGCCACCACCTTCGCGGGCGACCTGGAATGGGACAGCCTGACGGTGATGGACTTCGTCGCCGCGATCGAGGATGAATTCGACATCATCATCACCATGAACATGCAGGCGGAAATCGAAACCATCGGCCAGTTGGTGGATGCCGTGGTGAAACTGAAGGGCTGACCTTCCGCCCCATTCGCGCCGGGGCGTTCGTTCAGGCGCGCGTGACAGGTCCTGCCCCGCCAGGACGCACGGATATTGGGATAAATCAAGATGACCGAAGCCACCGCCACGCAAAATTCGCGCGACCTGTTTTCCAAATTCGACCCCCTGATCGCCGAGCGTGAGGCGCTGTTGGCGACGGGCGTGCGCGACCCCTTCGCCATCGTCATGGACCAGGTTCTGTCCCCCACCCGCGCGATCATCAAGGGCAAGGAAACTATCCTGCTCGGCACCTATAACTATATGGGTATGACTTTCGATCCGGACGTGGTGGCTGCGGGCAAGAAGGCGCTCGACGAGTTCGGCGCGGGCACCACGGGCAGCCGCGTTCTGAACGGCACCTACCAGGGGCATAAGGAAGTCGAGGATGCGCTGAAGGAATTTTACGGCACCTCTTCCGCCATGGTCTTTTCGACCGGCTATCAGGCCAATCTGGGCATGATTTCGACGCTGGCGGGCAAGGGCGACTATGTGGTGCTGGACGCGGACAGCCATGCGTCCATCTATGATGGTTGTTTCCTGGGCGACGCGGAGGTCGTCCGCTTCCGCCACAATAGCGTCGAGGATCTGGACAAGCGCCTTGGCCGCCTGCCCACCGATGCGCTGAAGCTCGTCGTGCTGGAGGGTGTCTATTCGATGCTGGGCGACATTGCGCCCCTGCCCGACATGGTGGCCGCTGTCCGTAAACATCCCAATTGCATGATCCTTGTCGACGAAGCCCATGGCATGGGCTTTTTCGGTCCCAATGGCCGCGGCGTCTATGAAGAGCAGGGTGTCGAGAAGGACGTGGACTTCGTCGTCGGCACCTTCTCCAAATCGGTCGGCACGGTGGGTGGCTTCTGCGTCTCCAACCACCCCAAGTTCGAGGTAATGCGGCTGGTCTGCCGCCCCTATGTATTCACCGCCTCGCTGCCGCCCAGCGTTGTCGCCACCGCCGCGACCAGCATCCGCAAGTTGATGCACGCAAGCGAAAAACGGGCGCATCTATGGAAAAACAGCCGGCGACTGCACAAGGGCCTCACCGACCTCGGTTTCACGCTGGGGACGAAGAAACCGCAATCGGCGATCATTGCCGTCATCCTGACCGATCAGACTCAAGCCGTCGCCATATGGCAGGCGCTGCTGGAACTGGGCCTTTACGTCAACATGGCCCGCCCCCCGGCAACCCCGGCGGGCACATTCCTGCTGCGCTGTTCGCTTTGCGCGGAGCACAGCGATGAACAGGTCGAACAGATCATCGGCATGTTCGAAGTGGCCGGACGGACCGTCGGCGCTATCGGCTGATCGATTCAAATCCGCAAATTCACGGCCAGACGAGCTTTACGCGCGACAAAATCGCAGTTTTGCCTGCAACTTTTAATCGTTGCTGTTTCGCGCACAACATCGTTTGGTTAGTGTAACAGCCCATGGCCCAAGGCGATTTCATGGAAGAGGAAAGCACTGGCTGGCGGTCGCTCCTTCGGCGCGCCTTTGCTCCCGTGCTGGCCATTCTCCTTGTGGGAGCCTTGGGCGCCATGCTTTACGGCGCCAGCAGCGCATCGCGCGATCATGCCCGGGCGCTGGAAGAACAGCAGAAAAGCTACGAGGTCATCACCCTGGTCCGCACGTTTCAGGCGACGACCGCTCGCGCCGAAGTGACGTTGGCGCGCTATGTCATCAGCATGGACCCCGACACGGGCCGCTTATTCCAGGATCAATGGCGGACAGCCGCCAGCCAGATCAAGTCGCTGGCCTACGCCACCCGGGATTCCGGCTGGCAGCGCGACAATGTCCAGCAATTGCAACAAGCCTTCATCGCCTGCGGCAAGACGCTGAGCCAGATCGGCCTACGCACCACATATGACCAGAAAATGGGAGCGCTGGCCCAATTCCACCAAGCGGGCAAATCGGAGGATCTGCGGCGGATCACCACCTTGCTGGACAGCGTGATACAAGCAGAGAATAAGCACCTGGCGGAGCGCAGCCTCGCCGTGAGCCTTGCCGGCGACCGCAGTGCCTGGGTCAGCCGCACCTATCGGCTATTGGGATTGGCGCTGTTGGTGAGCGTGCTCTGCGCGGTGTGGTTGGCCAATGCCGCTTATACCGAGCGACGCAACGCACGGCGACTGGCCGAAGTGGAAACCGACAGGGCCGACCGGCTGGAGGCGGCAGTCGCCACGCGGACTATCGAATTGTCCGAAGCCTATGAGCAATTGAAGAAGGAAACCGCTGAGCGCGCCGCCGTCGAGGAGAATCTGCGCCAGATGCAGAAGATGGATGCGATCGGCCAGTTGACCGGCGGGATCGCTCATGATTTCAACAACATGTTGGCGGTGGTGGTCGGCGGGCTGGAACTGGCCAAGCGCAAGTTGAGGCTGAAACCGGAGGAAGCCTCCCGCCATTTGGCCAATGCCATGGAAGGCGCCCACCGCGCCGCCGCGCTGACGCGTCGTCTGCTGGCCTTTGCCCGGTCAGAGCCGCTATTACCGAGCGCACTGGACCCGGACACGCTTTTGGCCGACATGGAAGAATTGATCGACCGCACAATAGGCGATCAGATCATCGTGACTTTCCATCATCACGCCCAGGGCTGGCGCATCTTCGTCGATCAGCAGCAGATGGAAAACGCGATTCTGAACCTGTGCGTCAACGCGCGCGATGCCATGGACGGACGCGGCAAGCTCACGATCGAAACGGGCCAGAGCCAGCTTTCCGAGCATGAGGTGGGGGAATGTCCGGCGGGGGAATATGTCACATTGACGGTGACGGACGACGGTTGCGGCATGTCTCCGGACATATTGGCCCGTGTGTTCGAACCATTCTTCACGACCAAGCCCGTCGGCAAAGGTACGGGCCTGGGCCTCAGCCAGATTTTCGGCTTCGTGCGGCAAAGCGAGGGTGAGATCCGCATAGAATCGAAAGAGGGCGAGGGAACCAGCGTGCACATCCACCTGCCCCGCCGCATTATCGCTAAGACGGATGCGCCCGACATCGTGCAGGACATGGAACATGAACCCACTTTGCATCCGCCGACGCGCATCCTGGTGGTGGAAGATGATTCGCGTGTCCTCAATCAGACGATGGCAGCCCTGTCGGAACTGGGCCACTTGCCGCTCGCCTGCGATCATCCTGACAAGGCCGTGAAACTGCTGGCGGCCAATCGCGACATTGGCCTCATTCTGACGGATGTACTGATGCCGGGCATGACCGGTCCCGAACTGGTGCGATCCCTGCCCAGCGCCTATACGCATCTGCCGGTGCTGTTCGTGACCGGATATGCTGGCGATACTGCGGAAAGCACCGATTTCGCGGGATATGAGGTGTTACGCAAACCCTACACGCTCGCCGCCCTGTCAGTGTCACTATCCAACGCCCTCAACGGATCGCGCCACCCCGGAACAGCCGCGGCAGCAGAGTGAGCGCACCGATCAACGGCCAGCGGCGCTGCCATGACTTGATCTCAATGCTTGTGCCCGCGTGGCGATTTATCTTCCAGGCGAGATAGTCGATCCCGCCCGCATAGGTGAAGCTGGCCTTGGCAAGGCGGATAACCGACAGCCATTTCCCCCGCCGCTGCAATTGCCGCCAGCGCCGCGCCGCCTGATCGGGCGATAGAGCATTCGGCACTTCGCCTTTCGCCCCGACACCCCGTAACCGCGCGATTTCTCCGAGAGCGGCGGCACCAAAACGTTCATAACGGTCCGGGTCGCCATCCACGATGGAGAAGGAACGACCTTTTCGCTCCGCCCGCAGTTCGGCATTATAGGTGAGCGTAAAACCGGTTTTCCATAGCTCCAAAACGCTATGTGCAGTCGATGAAGGCATCATCGGCATGGTCAATTCCAGCAGCGTCGGCGCGGCCGAGGCTATGGCGGCGATAGCGCCTTGCCGGGCAGGATCGTCCGCGGCCCAGAGCAACCGTGACGGCTGGGCAAAGCGCGCCCAGACCGACACATTATCCGCTTCAACACCGCAAAGACGCGCGAAATCGGCCTCCGACAGGACCGCATATTTGGCGATCAAGCCCCCATGTTCGAAAGGGAATACATTGGGCGGAATCAGGCGATTGGCGGTGGCCAGCCATTTTTGGCCATAAGCAGCGCGATAGTCAGACACGATCAGATAGAAGTCGAGCATCAGCCCGTCGAGATTCTCTTCCCGCAGGCACGAACCATAAAAGAGCACCGCACGCGCCGCATCGGGATAGCGCGCCGCAAGAGCCCCCGCCATAGCGGCCGCACGAGAATCGACGGACATGGCAAGTTCTTGAGCAACAAGGGAGCGCAGGCGGTCGAGCATCGTTGCCCTCCTTAACGCCTGACGAACGGCATGGACAGATATTGACGGATATTTTCAGATGCGATCCATCGCACCGCAGCCAATGGAAGATAGGGCAAAGGCCCCCGCATTGCCAATAAGAAGGATCTACAATTCAACGCTCATTGCCGCCGCTGCATATCTTGAAAGATACGCGGCGGCGGCAATAATTCAGACCAATGCTCGTTTAAGGCACGATGGCCGGGTTTATGCTTCCTGATCTTCAGACCAGATGCGAAATGCCCAAGCTATACATATGGCCGCTGCGATGAAGGCGCCCATCAATAGGCCACCAAGGAAGAAAAGCAGGTCGGTCATGCTGATGCACCGCCTACAGAAATCGGCTGTTCGCCGTTCCTTCACCAGCAGCATCGCCTACCATTCTGGCCAACCCCCTGCAGTATGGATCATCTTTCTTGGTATTAATAGAAACATCCAATATGAATAGACTAATCTCCATTTTCATCCCCACAATATATCAATAATCGAAAATGTATTCGACCATTACTGGCGTTACACGGCCCCCACAGCCTTCAAAACTGGCAATCTTTCTTCAGAGAAATTCACGAACATCTTTCTGAGTTGAGCCTCCATCTCCTCTGGATCGGCAATTTCCTTGCCATCGACGACCAATCTCTGTTCCTGGGCGGTCAGGGTGGTCTGGACGAATGCCGGCGCATCGTCGTGAACCTGATGGATGGCATGGAGGAACAACTGCTCGATCCGGTTCACAGGCAAAGCGGAGCCAATGGTCGGGGCAGCCAGATGCTGAATATCGCCCGAATATTGTGCGCGCTTGCAGATATGTGCATTCAGCCTACGTGAGGCGCCGGGGCTGGCGCTTTGGCTCCCCGGAATTTGCACTGGAGCGACAAAACCCTGCACCATAAGGATGAGCAGGGCTTCCCAGATTTGCGCGCGCGAAAGCTTTTTACATGCTGGCGACGCCTCCAACTCCGCCACGCTTATCGGTTCAAGACGCCTGCTGGCCAGCGCTTCGGTCAATGGGCCATAGATATCCGACCGCAATGACGCTTCACCAGCCCCTGCCACAATCTTGGAAGGTGGAGTTGCAGGATCACCAAGGAGCATGAAATATTGCTGCCCGGCAAGTTCCAGTAATTCATAGTGCGACATGACGCGAACGCCGCGGGCAAAAATGTCGCGGCGAAACTGTTGATTGACGAAATAATCGCGCGTGGTTTCACGTAATTTGACATCATCGATCCGTGCGAGGATAGGGCGCGCTTTTTCCGGCGTGCTGATCGAAGGGATATTATCCAATATATTGGCGGAAGCAGCGAAACCGAGCTTCGCGCTTTCCAAAATTTCCGCGACCGCGGAAAACGGCATGGGGTCCCAAAACGTGTTGAAATATTCGTGCGCTATATAATTGCGATCCTGTCTCTTGATCGCTTCCAGCCGATGAGCAAGCGCAGGATTGGCCGAAAAATAGGACGCGCCATCCTCAATGACTTTTTCGACAAACTCGATGGACTGATCGACCCTCGACAACAGATCGCCCTTGGCAGCCGTTTTGGCATATTGTGCCATCAAATGACGCAGCGGGACGACCGACGACCAGCCCGGTGTGACATTATGGCTAATGTAGAGGATTCCACCGGGCTTCAATTTGCGATGTAGGATGTTGAGAATTGACTGACGGCCGTCCGCCGAAATCCACGACCATATGCCGTGCAGCGAAATAATGTCGAATTGCGGCAGATCTTCCACTGCCATCAATTCTTCAAAGGCGTGATCGAATATTCTGACCGGCTGCCCACTGGCCTCCGCCAATTCCCGGGCATGTGCGGCCTGGGCGGGATTGAAGTCGGTTCCGAAAAACTGCCCTTCCGACGTCGCGGCGTTGATATTCAGGGACACGCCCTGTCCAAAACCCAATTCCAGATAGTTGGGATGTTCGCCCACCGAATGCTGAATCCCGCGCGAAAGAAGCGCCAGTTTCAGCCGCTGCGGCGAAAGTTCGGGGTAATAGCCGTAGAGATAATCCACTTCAGAAACATAGCCCGCGTTCCACATGAGCATTCTTCCGCCGAATTGATTGAAAGTATGCGATCCGTCTTTCGTCAAAGACGAAGGGCGCGCCGTGTGACCGACGCGCCCTCCCCCCTTCGCGACCTTAGGGGTTTTAGAAGCCGAAGCTGATACCGGCGCGGACCTGACCCGAGGAGGTATGGCCACCAAAGCCCAGACCACCCGACAGGAACAGTCCGACGCGCTTGTTGACCGTGGCGTCGATGCCCAGTTCAATCAGACCGGAACCGTTGGGGTCCACACCGCGCAGCTGGAAGTCATCCCCACCGCCCAGATACTGGACCGTGCGACGGTTACCGACATTCCCCTGGAAGGTGTATTGCAGCTTACCATAGGGACGGTAGGCAACCTTCTCCGGATCACCCAGCAGAGCGCCCGCCTTCACACCCAGGACAGGGTTGAAGACAGTCTTGGATGCGCCCTTGACGTTCAGGCCGATGCCCGCACCGCCTTCTTCCGTGAAGCCGTTCATCGACCAGTGGCGAGCCGCCAGCTTACCGAACGGGGTGACGACCAGATTGCCACCGGCCTGCATGTCATAGCCCAGTTCCAGAGCGGCATCCCACTGCTTGCCCTTGAAATCGCCTTCGATGGTGCGAGCGAGGATCGTCAGATCACGCTCCACCTCGAACTTGGAAAAGCCATAGGCAAAGCTGAGGTTGCCGTAGAAGGGACCGAAGCCCTGCGTCGCATAAGCGCCGATGGTGTAGGTCCGGACCTGAGCGCTTTCAGGCGTGCCGCGAGCGTTCACATCATGCTGGCCGTAGCCGAAGCCGATGCCGATCGCGCCATTGTCCTGATAGGCCACGTCGAGGCCGAAGGCGCCGCCATAGCTGTTCGTCTTGATCTTCGACGCACCGGACTTGGTGCCCCCGGTCTTGACGAAGCTGGCCGACGGATCGAACCAGAGCTGGGTGCCCAGCGCTTCACCATAGCCCCGACGCTGGGTCAGGCGGTTCAACGAGCTGTTGAACACCGAGTTCTGATCCACCGAAGCAAGCGAGCCGTAGATCTCAGCCGAGGAAAGCTCGTTGAAGACCTGGGCCGCCTGTGCGGCGTTCAGGCGCCAGTCCAGAGCGGAAGCGATGTTGGCGATGTCCTGAGCGTTGGCGATGTCCTTCACCGAGGTGAAGTTGTCGGTCTTGATCGCGGCGATCACGTCAGTCAGCGCGCTGTCCAGACCCACCGCAGCCGAAGCGGCGTTGGGATTGGTCGCACCCGTCGCATAGCTCAGGCGGTTGGCGGCGATCTTCACCGTCTTGGCCGTTGCGTCATGCGTCAGACCGAACTTCACGAAGTTCGAGCTGATTGCCGAGTCCACCGTGGCCGTCACAGCGCCTGCACCCGTGTAGGTGAAGAGCGTGTAGCCGTCGCCGTTCGAATAGAGGCTATCCTTCGAAACGTTGACCGCCACCTTGCCGGCCAGGTTCAGGTCGCCATCGACCGTCACCGAAGAAGCCGTGGAGGCGATGCCGGTGCTCGCGGTGGTGAAGTAGTTGATCGAGACGCCGGCCGTGATCGGACCCAGGATTTCCGGAGCGGACCCCGACTGGTTGACGTAGGCGTTCGCACGGATCAGCGAGGGATTGATACCCACAACCGTCGTGCCGGTGGCGCTCTGGTTATAGTTGCCCTGCTGATGGATGGTGACGCCGTCGATGACTTCCCGCGTCGGATTGACCACGTTGCCGCCAATCGGCTGGCTGGAAGCCACCGTCACGCGGCGACCGAGCACAAGGGTGGCATCGTTGTTGATGTTGCCCTTGATGCCGAACACGTCGGTGTCGCTGTTCAGGCCAAGCTGAACTTCACCCGCCTTGATGTTGAAGTTGCCGACGTCCATCGTCCAATTGGCCGGAACGCCGCCCGCCGCAGGCTCATAGCCCGCACCGGTGATGACGAACGTGCCCGCGCCGGTCTTGTTCAGCTCGTTGACGCCGAGGACACGGACACCATCGGCCCATGACAGCGACTTCGCAGCTTCCGGCAAGGTCAGGACAGGCGTGCCACCGGAAACGTCGAGACCCTTGTCCAAGTTACCGCCCAGGAAGCCGCTGCCATCCAGGTTGACGGTGGTGTCGGTCAGGAACGCACCGCTATCATCGCGCTGGGCGTTGATGTCGCCCAGGGTGATCGACCCGTTGTTCAGGTTGATCGTCGCCTTGATATCGGCAGTCTTGACCGCCTTTTCGCCGCCGACGCTGAGGTCGAACTTGGCCGGATCGACATCGTCAGGCGTCATCGTCACGCCGCGGCCGGACACCAGACCGGCCAGTTCGCTATACACGTCGTATTGCGTCGTGGTCGCGCCACCGACCGAGAAGCCGCCGGACACGCCATCCTGGTTCACAGTATATTCCTGCGAAGCCACAACCGGATCGACCGTGACGGTCGTGGTGGTCAACGTCGCATCCACCTTGGCGGAGCCGCTATACTGCGAGTCACCGAGATAGGTGGTTCCGTTGAGGATACCGCTGTTGGTCACGGTGCCCGTCGAGCCTGCGATTTCCGCACCGCCAAGGATCAGGCCGGTGTTGGTCAGGCTGGCGTCGCCGCCAACCGGCGTGACCGTCACTTCCGCGACCACGTTACGCAGGGTGGCGGTGCTGGCATCGGTGTCGGTCAGGTTCGAGTTCCCCTCGACGCCCAGCGAGTAGACGCCGACGCCGTTCAGGATTTGACCGCTGTTGGTGACCGAAGCAGATTCCAGACCGGAAGCATAAGCCGATCCGCCAACCTTGCCGTCGTTGGAAACGACAGCCTTGCCGCCCAATGCCGTGTAGGTTTCGCTCCGCTCAAAGCTGTCGGCAGCGACATCCTGCACTTCCTTGGTCTGCTCACGATATCCCTGGCTGGTCGCGCCAACGCTGCCGGCGATCTCATTGCCAGCCTTGATGGTGACGGTGGCGCCGCCAAGACCATTGGCATTCACATCACCGCCGACGCTCGGCACGCCCTTGCCCTGCAAGGCCGCCGCCGTATCGACGAGGATGGTGGCTTCACCGCCGAAGCTGGAACGATCGCTTTCTGTCGTGACCTTGAGCGTGGAGAAATCAGGAGCGCCGCTCTTGAGGGCCAGTTCAACGGTTTGCGTTTGGGAGCCCAGAGACGGGCCATTGCCGGTGCTGGCATAAACGCTGCCGCCGACCGTGCCAGTGATGGTTGCCGTGGCGTCGCCATGCGCCGCCTCGACCCATGCTGTGCCACCGATCCGGCCAGCATTTTGCAGCGTGGCATCACCGTCGACCTTGGACGCTGCCCAAGTCTGGGTATCGACAACCTTTATGGTGCCGTCACCCGCCTTATCAACCGTGACGTTAGAAACCTTCGAATTGCTGTAATCATAATAATATGTGGTGTCGACGAACACATTGTTGTCGGCCTTCGCCTTCGCCCCGATCACCGCCAAAGCGGAATTGGCGCCATCAACCTCGATATCGCCAACCACATGACCAGCGCCCTGCACGGTGACAGTCGCATCGCCGCCGGTCCAGGTTTCCTTATTATCCCAGTCCGTGGTGACAACGTTGGTCGATTCCAGAACGCCAGCCTTGTAGGTTCCGGTTGCAACCTTGCTGCTCGCATATGTATTGTCATATGCGCTGCTGCCGGAATCAATGCCGCCGGTCACCGTGCCGCCATCGACGGTCACGACACTCGCCTTCGTGCCATAAGAATCAACGTCGCCGCTGACCAGGCTGCCAGCGCCGATGACATCGACCTTGCTGGTTCCCGCCGTCGAAACATATTGATTGCTGGTGGCCGTGGTGTCCACTTTCGTGCCGTCGCCGGCAGGCGCCACGCCGACCTTGGTCGTTACTACATTCGTGTAATCGCTGGAGCCAGCCTCGGACTCAAGGTAGCCGTAAACCTTGCCGGTCACGGTCGCCGTGCTGTCCTTGTCGGCTGACTGATAGATATCGCCACCGCCGGGAACGCCAAAGTTCAACTGGCCGTTGATGCCCGCATAGGTGCCTTCGACCGAACCGCCCGTGGCGCTGGTCACCGTTGTCGTCGTGTCGCCAGCGATAACCGGCGCCGCCGTGTCGCTGTCGGAACTGGTCAGGTTGGTCCAGTCGACGACGACGCCTTCGTTGACGAACTTCACATCGCCGGTATCGGAATCCGCCTCGACATAACCGCCGATCTGGCCCGCCTTGCTGTTGGCGATCGAAATCGCGCCATTTTCGGTTTCAGCCGAAACATAGCCGCCGATCTTGCCGTCATTGGCGACCGTGACCGTGCCATCCTTGGCGGAGAAGGCTTGAACCTGGTTTGCGACCGATCCGGTGTTGGTGACTTCGACCGCACCCTCATTGGATTCGGCATAGATATCAGCGCCAATCTTACCGCTATTAACGATGGTGACCGTGCCTTTGTCGGCTTCGCCCTTGACATAGCCATCCACCGTGCCGGTGTTGGTGATGGCAATCGCACCATCAGTGGTCTTGCTGTCAATATGGCCCGAGACTTCACCGTCATTGGTGACCGTCACACCAGCCGTGCTGAGCGCGAACGCATCAACATCGCCAGTAAGCTTGGCCTTGGCGGCGTTCGTGACGCCGACGGCACCGAAGCCGGATGCACCAATCCCGCCAGCGATCTTGCCGTTATTGGTGATCGAAACCGTGCCGCCAAAATCATTGGCGTAGATGCCGTTAGCCGTCACTTCACCCGCGTTCACCGCGGTAAAAGTGTTTCCGGCCGCAGCTTTGTTCACGCCGCCGAAATCCAGCCCGTCGACCTTGCCGTTATTGTTGACGATGATGGCGCCATCGCCTTCACCAGCGGCGTAAGCCGTGGCATCAAAACCAATAGAACCGCCGGTCACTTCTCCAGCCGTTCCAATCGTCACGGTCAGATCGGAATTGGCGGGCGTGGTGATCGCCGCATCGATCTTCGTATTGACGACTCCAATCGCCTCCGATGCGGTCACGTCGACCGTAGCGGGAGCCGCCCAGGCTACGCCAGCATTGACAAGCAGTGCCGCCGGTATGGAAGCCGACACGAGCAGCCTCCGGTTGAACTTGGAACTATTTCTCATTCACTTTCCCCTAACTCGGTCTTACGAACCCACGACGGCGGCTCGCGCAGAAATGCGGCAGGCATGCTTCAAGCAGCGCTGCTCCCTCACAAATGAAGCCGCGAACAAGTCTAGAGCATGATGATGCCCCCCTTTCTCTAAGCCCCACATTCCGGAGCGCACGTGAAACGCACACCGCCGCAATCTACGCAAATCGGATATTATCTATCGCACTGTTTCGCAAACGATTTTTTGATTTGGTCGCACATATGTTCGCACATCTCAGGTAAACATGGCATAATATCGTTATTTTACAACATATTATCGCATATCACTGGCGCGCAAACGCAAATAAGCGAAATGTGCATGGGGTCAATTTGCGTGTTGGACTATTAACACACATATTTCCCGCCAAAAGGCATCTGATGCGCTGCCGTTTTCGGCGCTGCGGGGCCAAAAAACGGGCGCAAGGGAAACTATGTTCGATTATGAATGGGATCAGCAAAAAGCGCGCAATCTGATAGGCCGCCTCGTTGATCGAACGGGTTTATCAGCGACGGAAATTGCGCGCAGCGCCGGTTTGGCGCCGTCCACCTTGACTCGGATCTATCCGGTTCCGTCCGTCGACTATTCCCTGTCGGCGCGCAGCATTGCCAAGCTCAAGACGGCTTTCCCGGATGATTTCATGGCAGCTTCGGAATATGGGGATTCGCCCACTCCATCATCGATCGTCAAGGAACGCGCAACTCCCTTTGCCGCCCCATCGCATAATGTAATCCCCGTTTACGGCACAGCCCTTCTGTTCCCAGAGGAAAATGGCCTGCCGCTTTCAAAGGAACTGGAGCTTTGGGAAGGGGATTTTTCCCTTCCTGCGGCATATATGCCGATCCCTTTCGCCCAGACGGACCCGGAACGCTATTTTGCGATCTATATTCCCAGCGAAGCCATGGAGCCGCGCTTTCGCGCCGGCGAACGGGTTATCATGGATCGAATCAAGCCCGCCTCGATAGACACGGACGTGTTGGTCCAATTGCGCGGCGATAAAGGCCAATCATTATGGACCGTCGGCAGATTGCGTATGCGCGACCGCAATTTGATCGGCTTGACCCAATATCGGGACGGCATAACCGTTTCCATCCATCGGAGCAAAATAGCTCATATCTTCCCGATTATCGCCATGCTGGACGATGACGGCATATGAAACTGTCCACAGCTGTGGAACTGCGATAGCCGCGGGAACGGGATAAAGGCTTTACCCTGCCCTTTCGGGCGGAACCGGAGCCATCCTCTGCGGCTCTGGCTCCTTCATCATTCTGCCGCTTCCGCCAGTTCCGGTTCGGTCCAGACCAACACCGGCTTGCGTGCGGCCAGCGTTTCGTCCAGACGGCGGCGCGGAGCATGATAAGGCGCGCCCTTCAGCGCCTCATCCCCGGCCTTGGCCCGTTCAGCCAGACTACGCAGCGCCATGATGAACTGGTCAAGCGCCGCCTTGCTTTCGGTTTCGGTCGGCTCAACCAGCATCGCGCCGTGGACGACCAGCGGGAAATACATGGTCATCGGATGGAAGCCTTCGTCGATCAGCCCCTTGGCGATGTCGAGCGTGGTGAAACCTTCCGCCAGTCCCTTGTCACTGAACAGGGCCTCGTGCATGCAGGGCCCGCTGCCGCCAAAGGGGGCGTCCAGCACGTCTGACAAGCTGCGTAGGATGTAGTTGGCGTTCAGCACCGCATCGCCCGACACCTGACGCAGGCCGTCTGCGCCATGGCTCAGGATGTAGGCGAGCGCGCGGGTGAACATGCCCATCTGGCCATGGAAAGCGACCATGCGGCCAAAGCTGCCGCCATGATGATCCTCGACCGATTCTTCCTCTACCAGCACGAAGCGGTCACCCTGTTTTTCGACGAAAGGCAATGGCGCGAAGGGCGCAAGCGCCTGTGACAGCACCACCGGACCGGAACCGGGGCCACCGCCGCCATGGGGCGTGGAGAAGGTCTTGTGCAGGTTGATGTGCATTGCATCGACGCCAAGGTCGCCGGGACGAACCCGACCGACGATGGCGTTGAAGTTGGCGCCGTCGCAATAAACAAAGGCTCCGGCCGCATGAACCGCGTCGGAGATCGTCTTCATGTCGCGCTCGAACAGACCACAGGTATTGGGGTTCGTAATCATCACCGCCGCCACATCCGGGCCGAGGCGGGACTTGAGCGCTTCCAGATCGACGCGGCCATCCGGCGTCGCGGGAATATCCTCCACCTTATAGCCGCAGAAGGCAGCGGTCGCGGGATTGGTGCCATGCGCGCTTTCAGGCACCAGCACGACCGAGCGAGCGTCGCCGCGTGCTTCCAGAGCGGCGCGGATGGCAAGCAGGCCGCAGAGCTCTCCATGCGCGCCCGCCTTAGGGCTCATGGCAACGCTGTGCATTCCGGTCAGGGTGACAAGCCATTGCGCGAGTTCATGGATCACCGCCAGCGCGCCCTGCACCGTCGATTGAGGCGCAAGCGGGTGGAGATCGGCGAACCCCGGCATCCGCGCGACCTTTTCATTGAGGCGCGGATTATGCTTCATCGTGCAGGAGCCGAGCGGGAACAGACCAAGGTCAATCGCGTAATTCTGACGGCTGAGGCGGGTATAGTGACGCACCGTCTCCTGTTCCGACAGGCCCGGCAGGCCGATGGCTTCCTTTCGGGCGAGATTGCCGAGACGGCTCTTCACCTTGGGCACCTCAGCGAAATCGACGCCGGTCGTGTCTGCCGATCCGATCTCGAAGATCAGCGGCTCTTCCAGCATCAGCGCGCGGTTGCCGGTGGCCGTTGCTGGAGCCACATGTTCTTCCGCGACGGCCTGCGGCGCGGTGGGGCGGCCTTCCTTGAGCATGGTCATGCCAGTTCCTCCTCCAGCGCCTTGGCGAATGTTTCGACATCCTCCGCCGTCACCGTTTCTGTGACCGCGACGACCAGACCGTTGCCAATGTCGGCAGCATCCGGGAACAAGCGGCCCAGCGACACGCCGCCCAGCACGCCTTTGTCGGCAAGATTGCGGACAACGTCGCGCGCATCCTTCGACAGGATCAGCGTGAATTCGTTGAAGAAGGCATCGTTGAGCAAGCACACGCCGGGCACTTTTGCAAGGCGGTCGGCGGCCTCCACGGCCAGCGCATGATTGAGGGTGGCAAGCTCACGCAAGCCTTTTTCGCCCAGCAGCGTCATGTGAATGCTGAACGCCAGCGCGCAAAGGCCCGAATTGGTGCAGATATTGGAGGTCGCCTTTTCGCGGCGGATGTGCTGTTCGCGCGTGGAAAGCGTCAACACGAAACCGCGTTGCCCCGCAGCGTCAACCGTCTCACCGCAGAGGCGTCCAGGCATCTGGCGGACATATTTCTGTTTGCAGCCGAACAGGCCGAGATAAGGGCCACCAAATTGCAGGCCGACGCCCAGCGACTGTCCTTCGCCTACCACGATATCCGCGCCCATATGGCCGGGCGCGGCAATGGCGCCCAGCGCCACCGGCTCAGTCACTACCGCGACCAGCAGCGCGCCCGCTTCATGGGCGGCGTTGGCGAGTGGCGTCAGGTCGGCAATGCGGCCGAGTATGTCAGGATATTGAACCACGACGCAGCTCGTATCCTTGTCGATGCTGGCGACCAGCGCATCGATGTCGGTGGCCGCGTCCAGCTTCGGAGCTTCGTGGACCAGAGCGTCGCCGGTGAATTTCGCCATCGTCTTTGCCACCGACACATAATGCGGATGCAGGCCGGACGACAGCAGCGCCTTGCCGCGCTTGGTAATGCGGCGGGCCATGCCGATGGCTTCCCAGCAGGCGGTCGAGCCGTCATACATGGATGCATTGGCGACGTCGCAGCCCAGCAGGCGCGCCACCTGCGTCTGGAATTCGAACAGCACCTGAAGCGTGCCTTGCGCGATTTCCGGCTGATAGGGCGTATAGGCCGTCAGGAACTCGCCCCGCTGGATCAGATGATCGACGCTGGCGGGCACATGATGGCGATAGGCCCCCGCACCAAGGAAAAAGGGCGCCTCCCCCGCCGACAGATTCTGCCGCGCCAGCTTCGCCATGTGGCGTTCGACCGCCAATTCGCTGGCATGGTCGGGCAGACCCACGATTGTGCCGGGCAAGCGTGCCTGCACGGGCACATCGACAAACAGGTCATCCACGCTGGCCGCGCCGATGACGGAAAGCATCTCCTGCCGGTCGGCGTCGGTAATGGGTAGGTAGCGCATGATATTTTCCTACGGCATCGGTCCCGCAATGGGGGAGCGACGGTGAAACTTAAAGCGAAGCCACGAACTTCTTGTAGGCGGCTTCGTTCATCAGCCCTTCCAGTTCGCTGGCATCGGTAACGCGCAGCTTGAAGAACCAGCCATCTTCCTCGGCATCGCTGTTGACGAGGGCGGGCTCATCCTCCAGCGCGCTGTTGGTTTCCACGACCTCGCCGGAAATGGGCGCATAGACATCGGAAGCGGCCTTTACCGATTCCACGACGGCAGCATCGTCACCCTTTTCGAAGGTCGCGCCTTCGGCAGGCAATTCGACGAACACGATGTCGCCAAGCTGTTCCTGTGCATAGTCCGTGATGCCGATAGTGGCGATTTCGCCTTCGACATCGATCCATTCATGTTCATCTGTGAAATAACGGCTCATGATTTCAACTCCCCTCGAAATTCAGGCAGATTTCTGACGGCGATAACGGTGCGGCACGAACGGCATCGGCGCAACGGTCGCCCCGATGCGCTTGCCGCGCACCTCAACCTCCAGCGCCGTGTCGAGCGCGCTGTGCGGCAGGCTGACCCAGCCCATGGCGATCGGCGCGCCCATGGTCGGCGCGAAACCGCCGGATGTCACTTCGCCTACCAACACATCGCCCGCATAGATCGGCGCGCTTTCCCGCGCGGGCAGGCGGCCGTCGATCTTCAGGCCCACCCGCTTGCTGCCGGGGCCATCCGCCAGTTCCTTCATCACGCGGGCGTGGCCGAAGAAGCCTCCCTCCTCGCGCCGTCGCTTCTGGACGGCAAAACCCAGATCCGCGCCAATCACGCTGACGCGGGGATCGAGATCATGGCCATAGAGCGGCAACCCCGCTTCCAGCCGCAGCGAATCGCGAGCGCCAAGACCTATGGGCTTTACCTGCGGCATGGCGACCAGCGCATCGGCCAAAAGCTTGGCATCCTCGGCGGGGATACTGATTTCAAAGCCATCCTCGCCGGTATAACCCGACCGGCTGATCCACAGCGGCACGTCGCGCCAGGTAAAAGGGCGGGACTGCATGAAGGAAAGATCGGCGGTTTCGGGGATAAGCTGACCAAGCGCCTCGCCAGCCTCCGGCCCCTGCAACGCGAGCAAAGCCTGCTCATCCATATGGTTCATGGTGACTTCATCGGGCAGATGTTCGATCATCCATCCCATATCGTCATATTTGGTCGCGCCGTTGACGACCATGTAGATGTCCGCGCCATCGAACGCGCCACCACCGATGCGCGACACCATCAGGTCGTCAAGGATGCCGCCTTCCTCATCCAGCAGCATGGAATAACGCTGATGGAAGGGCTTCAATCCCTTGATGTCGCTGGGCAGCAATCGTTCCAGCGCCTCGTCCACGCCCTCGCCGGAGAAGGTGAGCTGACCCATATGGCTGACGTCGAACAGGCCTGCATGTTCGCGGGTCCAGGCATGTTCGGCCATGATGCCTTCATATTGGATCGGCATATGATAGCCCGCGAAGACCACCATGCGGGCGCCCTGCGCGCGGTGCCAGGCGTCCAGCGGCAGGGCGCTGGGCGGAAGTTCCTCTTCAAGGGTCGCGACGTCGTCCTTGCCGGTCATGGGGCGGCCTTTCCGTGTTGAGTGTTCGGCGACAGACGCAGAAAGGCCAACGGGCCAGTGCGCTTGCCACCCCCTCTGTCACGGAACCTGAGAGCTTTGACCACCGATCCTTCGACCGGATGGCTTACCCCTTCGGTGGGATGGAACGAGCCATCCGCTTTCCAGAGTGCCTGCCCATGATGCGGTCCTTTAGCCTGAGAGATTCCGGGGCGGTTGCTCCTTCGGCGATGGCGCCTGGCCTGAAAGGCCCGCCATGCTCTCCCGCATCATGCCCGGCGCCGAGTCTTCGACGCTGGAGACGGATTACGCATTGCTCAAAATGCCGGGCGGCGTCAATCGCTCATGCGATCAGGTGGCGGAACGTTCTTCCCGTGCCAGCCTTTCGGCCAACACGCGTGCAGCCTGCCGCAATTCGACGAGGCGGACATGGGCAGGCAGCAATTTCCCTTCCCCGTCGCGCAATTCAAAATCGGCAAAACCGCCCGCATCGCCGATCAGCGCCAGGAATTTTTCGATCCCTGTGAAATTGGAATCGGCGATCAGGTTGCGGCACAGATCGATCTTCACCGACCACCAGCGATCGCCATGGTCCCGCAGCAGGGCGGACATTTCTTCCAGTTGCGCGGCGAGCGCGGCGATTTGCGGATGCAGGGCCATGAATGGAAATTGGGCATGGCCACGCCCGCTTTCAACCAGCGATCAGGCGAATGTCACTTCCCCGAATATCTCGGCATGACGCTTCTCCGCATAGCGATCCGTCATGCCTGCGATGAAATCCGCGATATGGCGACTGCGCCGCGGTTCCTCCCGCACGCAGTCATCGCGCCATTCGGGCGGCATCAGGTCGGGCCGTTCATGATAGGCGCGAAACAGGTCGGTGACGATCACCCGCGCGCGCGCCGCTGCGGCAAGCTGTTCGGGATGATGATAGAGCGTCGCATACATGAACCGCTTGAGTTCGCGTTCCTGCGCGGCCATCTCCGGCGAAAACCCAACAAGAGCGCGCCCCGCTTGCCGCACCTCCTCCACCGTCTCGACGCCCGATTGCGCGATATTCGCCCGGGTTGCGGCGATCAGATCATTCGCCATAACGCCGATCTGTTCGCGCACCAGTTCACGCAACAACCTGTCTTCCGGCACATCGGGATAGCGGGCGCGGACCCGGTCCCATGACATCTTCACCAGTGGCACGGCCAGCAACTGATCCAGTGTCAGCAGACCAGCGCGCAACCCGTCATCTATGTCATGATTGTCATAGGCTATGTCGTCCGAAATAGCCGCGAGTTGCGCTTCCAGCGAGGCATGGCTGGAAAGATCGAGGGGGAACAATGCGTCTACTTCGCGCATGGCCCAGCCGGGATGATCGACAGGACCATTATGCTTGGCCAGTCCCTCCAGCATCTCCCAACTGAGGTTCAGCCCCCGGAACAGCGGATAGGGGCTTTCCAGCTGCATCAGCGTGCGAAGCGTGTGTGCATTGTGATCGAAGCCGCCCTGTTCGTCGAGCGCCACCTCCAGCGCATCTTCCCCAGCGTGGCCAAAGGGCGGATGACCGATGTCATGGGCCAGGCACAACGCCTCCGTCAAATCCTCGTTAAGACCCAGGGTTCGGGCAGTGGTGCGGCCGATCTGCGCCACTTCAAGGCTATGAGTAAGGCGCACGCGGAAATGATCGCCGTCAGGCGACACGAACACCTGCGTCTTGTGGCGCAGGCGGCGGAATGAGATGGAATGGATGATCCGGTCGCGGTCACGCTGGAACATGTCGCGCGGCCCGCGTATTTCACCGCCCGGCTCGGCATGGAGGCGGCCCCGGCTATGACCGGGATGAGAGGCATAGGAAGCCAGACGGGTCATGCGCGTGCCTTATTTGCCGCCGATCCGCTCGACGACCTCTCCCGCATCGCTTTGCCAGGCAAAGGCATCTGCCCCCGCTTTCTTGAGGTTCGATTCCACCGTCTTTGCACGCGTGAAGCTGGAAAAGGGGCCGATGAGCAGGCGATTTGTGCGTCCCCAGGATGCCGTCCAACCATCCTGTGGCGCCACCTCGTCATATTTCTTGCGAAGCGCGCGCAGGGTGAAGGCCAGCGCGCCCTTGTCCGACCCCGTGCCGATCTGAACCCAGTTGCGGGATGGGTTGGCCGCCAGCCGCTTCTGTTCCTCCGCCTGCTTCCTCTTGGTTTCGGCTTCCTTCTTCGCCTTTGCGTCGGCCTCAGCCTTGGCTTTCGCATCGGCGGATTTCTTCGCCTTTTCTGCGGCCGCCTCACGCTCAGCGCGCCGGGCAGCCTGCAAGGCGGCGACCTCCGCCAGATCAACTGGCGCGACACTGGGCTTCAATTCCTCGTCCGGCACGTCGATGGCGTGGATGATATCCGCCAGCGTACGCGTCGCTTGCGGATTGGGCTGTGGGGTCGCGGCGGGCGCGACGGCCCTGGCCGATTGCGCTGGAAGCGGCGCAGCAACGGGTTGTGTGGCCGCGTTCGGAGCAGGCTGAGGTTGCGTCGGCGCGGGCGCGAGCGGCACGGCGTTCAAGGGATTGGTCTGCTGCGCCGGAGCCGCTGCAGGAGCGCGCGTGACCTGCACGGATTCAAAGCCAGGCGCCGGTGGTCCTTGCACGGCACTCGTCGAAGGTGCGGGCGAAGCGGCCTCCACCTGCCGCACGGGTTGAAGCGGCGGCGAGACTGGCCGGACCTGCGGGGCGGGCTGCGACGTCGGTTGAGACGATGGTGGTAGTGGTTGGACCTGCTGCTGGGCAGGCTGCGGCTGCACGGGCTGTGGCTGGGCTGAATGAACGGGCGCGGCCGACACCGCTGTCGTCGCCTCCGGGGAGGATGAAGCCACCGGCGCCGGGCTGCCCGCCCGCGCCACCCTTGACGCTTCACGCCGCACCGCGCTGCGTGAACGATTGTCCGCGCGGGCTGAAGGCGTGGATGCCGCTGCGTTGGGAGTCGCCGGATTCGGCATTGCTGCGGATGGCGGTTGCGCGGTCGGGGTTATGGCTGCGATTCGCGTGCCCACATTTGTAGGGAAATGGCCAAAATGAATCGCCGCAGCCTTTTGTGCGGCAGTGAGATAGGGCATTTTCTGCATATAGGGAGTCAGGGCGCTCGCAAGCGGGGCAGGCATTGTCTGGTCCGCTATCTTCTTTGCTTCCGCCTGTTTGTTATTCATCGCCAGGATAAAGGCGCGATATCGCCAAGCGGCCCGGTCGCTTTTGTAGAGCAGTGGCTGGAGCACCTTGTCGGATGCCTCCACCTGTCCCGAAATACCGAGCGAAGCAGCATAGCGGCGAATGAGTTCCGCGTCGTCCGGCGTGCGCTGCAACGCGGCCTGATAGTCGCGCTGCGCGCCAGCCTGATCTCCGGTGAGATCGCGGGCCAATGCACGGTCGGACAGGAAACCGGCATCAGGATAGCGCAGCCGCGCGGCCTGATCGAACAGACGCAGTGCTTCCGCCGGGTTCTGCATCTTCAGCATCACGCGGCCCAGCCCGGCCTTGATGCGGCCATTGCCGCTCTGAATCGCGTCCGCGCGCGCAAAGAATCCGGCGGCGGCGCGCGGATCGTCCAGCGCCAACGCAGCCTCCCCCGCTCCAATCAGCGCAGTGACGTCGCGGGGATCGGAAGCCAGGCGCGCTAGATGGCTGTTGAGATCAGCGGCATCGGATGGGCGAACCAGTTGCGCCTGATCGGATTGGGCATGGGCCGTTCCCACCAATAGGAGGGGCGCCAGAAGCCATAGGGGAGATCTTATCACATACGCCCCTTAGCGGATCGCGCCCTGAATGGGAAACTTACCGCAGAAAAAAGCGCGCCGGATTGCTCCATGCAATCGACGGCGCGCAAAAAAGGGGCGCGGAACACACCGCGCCCACAGCTTTTACTGATTGCTCTGCCGATTGAGGAAGCGGGGAATGTCCGCTCCCTTGCTATCGTCGACCGCGGGCGCCTTGTCCGCGCCGCGAGTGAGGCCAGCCATCCGCTCGAACAGCGTTCCGCCGGTCGCCACGCGAGGCGCGGGCTGCGGGTGCGCTGGTTCGGCCGGGGCGGCTTCGGCGCTTTCCGCGCCCAGCAGCAGTTCATCTTCACCCGCATTTTCATCGGAAAAAACAGCAGCCGGACGAGGGCGCGCAGGAGCTGCATCAGTCGCAGCCGCCGTTTCCTCGATCGGCGGCGTCAGCGGTGCGGGAGCGGGCGCTTCAGGCACGTCGAGTTCCAGCGTCTCGGGTTCTTCCGTTACGGCCTGCGCGCCGGGCTGCGCCGGCGCGACCGGTTTCGGCGCGGAGGAGGGCACCGCGACCGAGGGACGATTGGCGAAGCTGAACGGCTGGGTCAACGGGGCTGCGCCCTGGCCGACTTCGCTGTCGATACCAGTCGCGACAACCGACACGCGGATCTTGCCGCTCAGATTGTCGTTGAACGCGGAGCCCCAGATGATGTTCGCGTCTGGATCGACCAATTCGCGGATATGGTTGGCGGCTTCATCGACTTCCATCAGGCGCATGTCGTCACCGCCAACGATGGACACGATGACGCCCTTCGCCCCGCGCATCGACACGCCGTCGAGCAACGGGTTGGCGATCGCCTTCTCCGCCGCCTGAAGCGCGCGGCCGTCACCATCGGCTTCGCCGGTGCCCATCATGGCCTTACCCATTTCGCCCATCACAGATCGGACGTCGGCGAAATCGAGATTGATCAGGCCGGGCATGACCATCAGGTCGGTGATGCCGCGCACGCCCTGCTGCAACACCTCGTCCGCCATCTGGAAGGCTTCCTTGAAGGTGGTGTTGGGGTTCGCGATCAGGAACAGGTTCTGGTTCGGAATGACGATCAGCGTATCGACATGCTTTTGCAGTTCCTCGATGCCCGATTCCGCCGACTTCATGCGGCGATTGCCTTCAAAGGTGAAGGGCTTGGTCACGACGCCGACGGTCAGGATACCCTTGTCACGCGCCGCCTTGGCGATGACGGGGGCTGCGCCGGTGCCAGTGCCGCCGCCCATGCCTGCGGCGATGAAGCACATATGCGCGCCTTCCAGCGCCTGTTCGACCGATGCGATGGTTTCTTCCGCCGCCGCCTTGCCGATTTCGGGACGCGATCCCGCGCCCAGTCCTTCGGTGATCTGCGGGCCAAGCTGGATGCGCCGTTCCGCCGGAGAGGCGTTCAGCGCCTGCGCGTCGGTGTTGGCGACGATGAAATCCACGCCCTCGACACTGGCGGCGATCATGTTCGCGATGGCGTTGCCGCCCGCGCCGCCTACGCCGATCACCGCGATGCGTGGCTTCAACTCGTCCACATGCGGCGGGCTGATCTCAATGCTCATAAATTCTAGCTCCCTCCAGCTTCGGCGACGTGAAGCGAAACTGACCTGAAAGGTTAATGCAACAGAAAT
>Ga0180223_1000433_pt1 | contig 54813 bp, 49 predicted proteins | sample eDN5th30CKraftOP_FD_151337 | JGI IMG/M metagenome (GOLD analysis project Ga0180223, IMG submission 151337) | Enriched Organic Plus compost microbial communities from Emeryville, California, USA - eDNA 5th pass 30_C Kraft OP (version 2) (version 2) ... | reverse complement strand
GGAGGGTTCAGGGGGTGAGGTCTCGGAATGAGAGGGAGGCGGCGTCGGCCGTCTCGGCGGTGACGGCGGCGAACGCGTCGAAGCCGTCGGCGGTCGCCCGGTCGAGCAGGGCGCGCATGTTCTTCACGCGTCGCTCGAGCCGCACCCGCGTGCCGGATGCCACGAGCTCACGCTTGAGCGCGACCAGACGCTGCACGGGCACATCCGCGTCGTGCACGAGGACGACAGCCCGCGCGCGCTCATCGTCGGCGCGATCCAGCAGGTCGACGATGCGCTCGAAACCGATCGAGAACCCGCACGCGGGCACGTCACGCCCGAGGAAACGCCCGATCATGTGGTCGTAGCGCCCGCCGCCGCCGAGCGAGTAGCCGAAGTCCGGGTGCGCGATCTCGAAGATGGTGCCGGTGTAGTAGCCCATGCCTCGCACGAGGGTCGGATCGAACTCGATCGGCGTGCCGGCGAGCGCACCGCGAAGGGCCAGCAGGTCCCGATACGCGTCGGCGTCGAGCCACGTGGGCGGGTCACCCGCGTCGAGCAGGTCCCAGGACGCCCCGGCGAGCGCCTGCAGTTCATCGGCCACGTCGGCGGTGGTGATCCCGAGCTCGCGCAGCTCGACCGCCACTCCTGAGGGGCCGATCTTGTCGAGTTTGTCGATCGTGATGAGCGCGCGCTCCCGCTGCTCCTCGGGCACGCCCCAGGATCCGAGGATGCCGGCGAGGATGCGTCGGTCGTTGATGCGGATCGTGCATCCGCCGAGGCCGAGCTCGTCGAGCGCGGCCGACGTCGCCGTGAGCAGCTCGAGCTCGGCGAGCTGGCCGGCTTCGCCGATGATGTCGATGTCGCACTGGACGAACTGGCGGTAGCGCCCCTTCTGCGGGCGCTCTGCACGCCACACGGGCGCGATCTGGATCGCCCGGAACACCGGAGGCAGGGCGGCCTGGTGTGTGGCGTAGAACCGGGCGAGCGGCACGGTCAGGTCGTATCGGAGTCCGAGGTCGGCGAGCGAGAGCGCATCCCCCGTCTCGGCCGCGGCGGCGAGGTCTGCGTCGGTCAGTCCGCGCTTCATAACCGCGAACGCGAGCTTCTCGTTGTCGCCGCCGAGCCCGGCGTGCAGTCGCGACGCGTCCTCCATGACGGGCGTCTCGATCTCGTCGAACCCGTGCCCGGCGTAGACGCGGCGGATCACGCCGAGGGCGTGCTCGCGACGAGCCTTCTCGGCGGGCAGGAAGTCGCGCATGCCGCGCGGCGGGGTGACGGAAGCGGCCATACGTTCCATTCTTCCAGGACCCGCGATTCCCCGGTGACACCTGCCCCCTCTCCCGCCTCGGCGCCGGTCGCGCCGTGCCCTTGCCACCACCCACGTCGACGCCTACGCTCGCCGCATGAGCGCCGGCCTCACGCCGATGGTCAGGATCCCCGGCGGCACCTTCCTGATGGGTTCCACCGAGTTCGCGGACGAGGGCCCGGTGCACCGACGCACGGTCGATCCGTTCGAGCTCGACCTGCACCCGGTGACGACCGCGCAGTTCGCCGACTTCGTGATCGCGACGGGGTACGTCACGACCGCCGAGCGCCCGCTCGACCCGGCCGACCTTCCGGGCGCGGAGCCCCCGGCGCTCGCCGCCGGGTCGCTGGTCTTCACGCGGACGTCGGGGCCGGTCGACCTTCGCGACTGGCGTCAGTGGTGGCGCTGGGTGCCCGGCGCGAGCTGGCGGCACCCGGGTGGGCCCGGGGCATCCGTCGACGACCTGGCCGACCATCCCGTGGTCCAGGTGAGCTTCGAGGATGCGGCGGCCTACGCCGCGTGGGCGGGCAAACGGCTGCCGACCGAGGCCGAGTTCGAGTTCGCGGCGCGCGGGGGTCTCGACGGCGCGAGGTTCGCCTGGGGCGACGAGGAGTTCCCGGACCGACGGCTCATGGTGAACCGCTGGCAGGGCCGGTTCCCGTACGAAAACACGGGTGCGGCCGGATGGTTCGGCACCTCGCCCGTGAGGGCCTTCCCGCCGAACGGCTACGGACTGTTCGATGTGACGGGCAACGTGTGGGAGTGGACGACCGACTTCTACGCGCCGCGACACTGGCCGCCGGGTGAGTCATCGCCCGTGGAGACGGGATCACGTGCGAACCTGCTCGCCGATGTGTCGGCGGAACCCGGGTCGCGGATCCCACGCCGGGTGCTCAAGGGCGGATCGCACCTGTGCTCCCCCGACTACTGCCTGCGCTACCGCCCGGCGGCGCGTTCACCGCAGGCCGACGACAGCGCGGCGACGCACATCGGCTTCCGCTGCGCGCGCTGAGCGCCGGGAACGCCCAGAGCGCGCAGAGCCCTGCGCCCGCTGAGCACACAGAACCCCCAGAGCACCCAGGCGACTCACTCGGCCGCGCGCACCCGTTCCTGGAATCCGCGCAACGCGCCGCGCAACGCGCGTTCGGCGTCAAGGCCGCGCTCACGTGCGGTCGCGACGATCGCGAGCAGCTGGTCGCCGAGTTCGGCCTCGGTCGCGGCATCCGTCACCGGACCCGCGGATGCCTCGGGCGCGACGCCGACCCGCTCGGCCTTGCCGATCACCTTGTCGGCGAGCGCGAGCGCCGGCATCCCCTGCGGGACACCGTCGAGCACGCTCGTGCGGTGCGGCTTCTCGTCGGCCTTCAGGTCCTCCCAGAAGGCGACCACGTCGGCGGCGGTCTCGGCCTCCCGGTCGCCGAACACATGCGGATGGCGGGACACCATCTTGGCCGTCATGTGCCGGGCGACGTCGTCGATGTCGAACGCCTCGCCCGCCGTGTGCGCGGCGATGTCGGCGTGGAAGAGCACCTGGTAGAGCACGTCGCCGAGCTCCTCGATCATCTCGGCGCGCTCGCCCGACTCGATCGCGTCGATGAGCTCCCAGCACTCCTCGATGAGGTAGCGCACGAGGGATTCGTGGGTCTGCTCGGCGTCCCAGGGGCATCCGCCCGGCGCGCGGAGGCGCGCGACCATGGCGACCAGTTCGGTCAGCCCATCGCCAGGCGCAGGGGCGTCGCCGTGCACACCCTCGGCCGGGGCATCCGTCGCTCGATCGGTCATGGCAGAAAGCCTACGTCGCGCCAGCTCGATAGACTGGAGCCGGGGTGCCGGGAAGTCTGGTCGGCCGACGCATGGGCGTCGTGATCTGTCACCGACCCGGGCGCACGTCGCCTCAAGGAGTCTCATGCACCTTCTCCGCTCCGAGCGCGTTTCAGCCGCGCTCCTCCTCGCCGCCGCGGCACTCGGCCTGGTGCTGGCCAACCTGCCCTTCGGACCCGCCCTCGTCGATCTGAAATCGGCGCACCTCGAGGTGCCCTGGCTCGGACTCGACCTGTCGGCCGGTCACTGGGTGAGTGACGGACTGCTGGCGGTCTTCTTCTTCATCGTCGCGGTCGAGCTGAAACGCGAGCTCGTGGTCGGCGAACTCAACTCGCTGTCCAAGGCGCTGCTACCCGCGATTGCGGCTGTGGGCGGGGTGGCGGTGCCCGCGCTGATCTTCCTCGCGTTCGCCGGCGGCGGTGACTCCGCGAATGGCTGGCCGATCCCCACGGCGACGGACATCGCGTTCGCGCTCGGTGTGCTGGCCATGTTCGGGCGCTTCCTGCCGACCCGGGTGCGGGTATTCCTGCTGGCGCTCGCGGTGCTCGACGACCTCATCGCCATCCTGATCATCGCGTTCTTCTTCACCGCGGACGCGAACCTCGCCTTCGTCGGTCTGGCCGCGGCGACCGTCGCGCTCTTCGGCGCGGTCAGTCGACTGCTGCGGCCCCGCTCGGCGTACCTGCTCGCACGTCGACCGGTGTGGCCGGTCGCCGCGGCGCTGTGGGTGCTCGGGGCGGTCGCGTGGTGGTTCGTCCTGCAGTCGGGCGTGCACGCGACGATCGCGGGCGTGGCACTCGGATTCGCGATGTCCCGCCGGCCCGGCGGCCGTGCCGCCCATGCGCTCGAGCCCTGGTCGAACGGCGTGATCCTGCCGCTGTTCGCGCTGTCCGCGGCGATGGTGGCCGTGCCGCAGGTGCGGCCGAGCGAACTCGACCCCGCGTTCTGGGGCATCGTCGTCGGTCTGCCGGCCGGCAAGATCATCGGCATCACCCTGGCCGGTGGCCTGGGCGCCCTGGCCGTCACGTGGCGAGCTCGGGCGACGGATGCCTCGGCTGGGACACGGCCGGCTCCATCCGGGAGCACGTCGGTGCCGGCGGCCGCGGGCGTCGGGACGCCCCGCCGCACCCTCGGTCTCACCGACCTCCTGGTGGTCGGCACCCTCGGCGGTATCGGGTTCACGGTGTCGCTGCTGATGAACGAACTCGCCTTCGCGTCACATCCTGCCGTCGCCGACGCGGGCACCATCGCGGTACTCGTGGGCTCCGGGATCGCGATCGTGCTGTCCGCGATCGTCGTCAGCGCGCGGTCGCGGCACTACCGGCGGCTCGGCGAACGTTCCGGCATGGCGGGCGCATTCTCGCACTGAGCGCGCGCCGCGGACGGCGAGCGCCACGGACGGCGAGCGCCGGACGGCCCACGGCCTCAGGCGCTCGCGTCGGCCTGCTCGGCGGTCGGCACGGGATCCTTGGCCTCGATGGGGAACACCGCGGTGATGAGCTTCGAGACCCACTCGATCAGGTCGCCGTCGGCGAGCATCTCACCGCCCGGCATCGGGAACGGCACGAGGATCACGTCGTTCTGCGCGAAGTGCTTCGCCCCGGGGTAGAGCCGCTCGAGCCGTACTCGTCGCGAGTCGGGGATCTTGGCGGGCGCGATGCGGAGCTTCGATCCCGTCGCGATGACGTCGGAGAGTCCCGCGAGTTGCGCCTGTCGGCGGAGCCGCGAGATCGCCGCGAGGTGACGCACGGTCTCGGGCGGCGTGCCGTACCGGTCGGCGAGCTCCTCGAGGACGGCGTCGATCTGGCCCTCCTTGGCCGCCGGGCCGCTCGCGGCCGACAGCTTCTGGTACGCCTCCAGCCGGAGGCGCTCGCTGTCGACGTAGTCCTCGGGGATGTGGGCGTCGACCGGGAGCTCGAGCCGCAGCTCGGTCTGCCCCTCGGCGACCTCGCCACGGAACGCCGACACCGCCTCGCCGATCATCCGCAGGTACAGGTCGAAGCCGACACCCGCGATATGGCCGGCCTGCTCGGCACCCAAGAGATTTCCCGCACCGCGGATCTCGAGGTCTTTGAGCGCAATCTGCATGCCGCCGCCGAGCTCGTTGTTCGCCGCGATGGTCGACAACCGGTCGTGCGCGGTCTCGGACAGCGGCTTCGCCGGGTCGTAGAGGAAATACGCGTACGCGCGCTCACGCCCGCGGCCGACCCGGCCGCGGAGCTGATGCAGCTGACTGAGGCCGTACTTGTCGGCGCGGTCGATGATGATCGTGTTCGCGTTGGAGATGTCGAGCCCGGTCTCGATGATCGTCGTCGACACGAGCACGTCGAACTTGCGCTCCCAGAAGTCGTTCACGATCTGCTCGAGCACGTGCTCGTTGAGCTGCCCGTGGGCGACCGCGATGCGCGCCTCGGGCACGAGCTCGGCGAGCTGCGCCGCGACCCGGTTGATGCTCGACACGCGATTGTGCACGAAGAAGACCTGACCCTCGCGGAGCATCTCGCGGCGGATCGCCGCGGCGACCTGCTGGTCGGTGTACGGGCCGACGTAGGTGAGGATCGGGTGCCGGTCTTCCGGCGGGGTCGCGAGGGTCGACATCTCACGGATCCCCGTGACGGCCATCTCGAGGGTGCGCGGGATCGGCGTCGCACTCATGGCGAGGATGTCGACGTTCGTCTTCAGCTTCTTCAGCGCATCCTTGTGCTCGACCCCGAAGCGTTGCTCCTCGTCGATGATCATGAGACCGAGATCTTTGAACTTCACCTTCTCGGTGAGGATGCGGTGCGTGCCGATGACCATGTCGACGGTCCCGTCGGCGAGACCCGCGAGCGTTTCGCGCACCTCTTTGTCGGTCTGGAACCGGCTGAGCGGGCGCACGTGCACGGGGAATCCCGCGAACCGCTCCGTGAACGTCTCGAGGTGCTGCTTCGCGAGCAGGGTGGTCGGCACCAGCATGGCCACCTGCTTGCCGTCCTGGATCGCCTTGAACGCCGCGCGGACCGCGACCTCGGTCTTCCCGAAACCGACGTCGCCGGCGAGCAGCCGGTCCATCGGGATCGGCCGTTCCATGTCGGCCTTGACCTCGTCGATCGTCTGCAACTGGTCGGGCGTCTCGACGAACGGGAACGCCTCTTCGAGCTCGTGCTGCCACGGCGAGTCCGGGCCGAACGCGTGTCCTTTGGCGGCCATGCGCGCCGAATACAGTTTCACGAGCTCGACCGCGATGTCGCGGACCGCCTTCCGAGCGCGTCCCTTGGCCTGGGCCCAGTCGCTGCCGCCCATCTTCGACAGCGACGGCGCCTCGCCACCGACGTACCGGCTGAGCAGGTCGAGCTGGTCCATGGGTACGAAGAGCCGGTCGCCCGCTTGCCCGCGCTTCGACGGTGCGTACTCGATGACGAGGTACTCACGCACGGTGGTGGGCTGCTGCGCGACGCCCGCCGTACGGCTCGGACCCTTGGGCCGCGTGCCGGTCGCGACCTCGCGCTGCACCATCTCGACGAATCGCCCGATGCCGTGCGTCTGGTGGACGACGTAGTCGCCGGTCTTGAGTTGCAGCGGATCGACCACGTTCCGGCGCCGGCTCGCGAGCTTCTTCGACTGCCGCGCGTCGTAGCCCGCGCTCCGGCCGTAGAACTCAGCCTCGGCGATGAGCCCGAGCTTGATCTCTTCGACCTCGAACCCCCGCGCGGCCTCGGCCTGCACGAGGTACGCGACGCCCGCTTCGAGCTCGGCGGGCACCTCGTCGACCAGTCGACCGGCGAGCCCGTGGTCGGCGAGGACATCTCGTGCGCGCTCGACGAGCCCGTGACCGGCCGCGGCGACGACGAGGCTCCAGCCGTCGCGGAGGCGATCGCCGACGTGCTGCACGGCTCCGTCGACGTTGCCCTGGAAGCTCGGCATCGCGGTGGCGGCGAGCCTGATGTACGAGCCGGCCTCTGCCGAGTCTTCGGCGGCCTCGCCGGCGTCGAACTCGGAGAATGTCCACCAGACACGGGCGGGATCTGCGGCGCCCGGCGCGCTGAACAGGGCGGCCTCGCGCAAGGCGCCGATGGTCAGGAAGTCGCCGGCCGCGAGGTCGATCGGCGCATCGGCGCCGAAGGTCGCCGCACTCCACGCGGCGGCGAGGAACTCGCGGTTCGTCTCACCAAGGCTGGCTGCACGGCCGGCAACCCGCTCGGGTGCGACCACGGCGACGGCGCATTCGACCGGCAGATAGTGCGTGAGCGGCACGAGCCGGTCGAGCAGGGCGGGCGCGAGCGACTCCATCCCCTCGACCGGGATGCCCTCGGCGATCTTCTCGAGCATGCCCGAGAGGCTCGGGAACTCGTCGCGCATCTCCCGCGCCCGCTGACGCACGGCGGGGGTGAGCAGCAACTCGCGGCTCGGCGCCAGCCGCACCCGCTCGACGGGCTCGGGAAGCGAGCGCTGGTCCGCGACCGAGAATGCCCGCAGCTCGTCGACCTCGTCGCCGAAGAACTCGACCCGGACGGGATGCTCCGCGGTCGGCGGGAAGACGTCGAGGATCCCGCCGCGCACCGCGAACTCGCCTCGCCGGGACACCATGTCGACGCGGGCGTACGCGAGATCGACGAGCTGCTCGGCGATGCGCGCGAGGTCGTGGCCGCGCGCGCCGGGCGCGAGCTCGATGGGCGCCAGCCCCGCGAGGTTGTCGGCCAGCGGCTGCAGGGCGGCGCGCACCGAGGCGACGATGACGAGCGGATGCCGCTCACGACCCTCGCTCCATTCGCGCATCCGCCGGAGTGCGTGCAGCCGCCGACCGACGGTCTCGGCCGACGGGCTCAGGCGCTCGTGCGGGAGGGTCTCCCACGCGGGGAACTCGAGCAGCTCAGCGCTCGGCAGGTACGCGGCGAGCGACGCACGCAGGGCCTCCCCTTCGCGGCTCGTCGGCGTGACGACCAGCACCGACGGCGCGAGGCCAGCCGCGGCGCGCCGTTCGAGGAGCCCGGCGATGAGCGCGGGGTCGAGACCACCCGGCGCCGAGAAATCCGCATTGCGCTGTGCCTCGGCGAGCGCTCGTTCCATGGTGGAGGCGCGCGACAACGCGGTGTTCAGGCCCTGCAGACTCACCGGGAAAGTCTATGTCGCCCCACCGACACCTCCGCCCGCGTGTGTCAGATGAGTGAGCGGAGCAGCTCCTCGGGGGTGATCCCCGCGGCCCTCGCCCGCTCGACGAGTCGCGTGTGCTCCTCGGTCGTGAGCTCCAGATTCAAGGTCCGCCACTCGGCTGCCACGTCCTGGAACGAGAACAGTGCGTCGTCCTCGTCGGCTGGGGCGAGTTCTGCGAGGGTGCGGTCAGCGGTCGCGGATGCCTCCCCGCGCGCCGTGTCGACAGGCATCGCCGACCCGCCGGCGGGTGCCGCGACGGCCGGAGCCGCGACGGCGCCCGCGCCGGCGCCGGGCGCCGTGTCCGCGGCCTCGACCGAGGCATCCGTCTGCTCGCAGGCCCGCGTCCAGCCGGGCCCGGCCGGGATCTCGCCCCGCTGCTGATAGGCGGTCGCGACCGCGCGCGCCCGCACATCCGCCGCCTCGTTGAGCTCGTGGCCGACGTGGCCGCGCACCCACTCGAAGCGGTATCGACGGCCGCGGATCGCCTCGTCGAGCTGTTCGAGGATCTCCCGGTTCATGACCGGCTGCCCGTCGGCCTTCCGCCAGCCCTTTCGCTTCCAGCCGGCCATCCACTTCGTGACCGCGTTGATCACATACTGACTGTCGCACTGGATGAGCAGCTCATCGTCGAGGTGCGCCGTGGCGCGGAAGAGCTCGAGCACGGCGGTGAGCTCGCCCTGGTTGTTCGTGCCATGCGGCCAGCCGCCCGCGGCCCAGCAGGTCTCGTCGACGTACCACGCCCAACCTGCGGGTCCGGGGTTGCCGAGGGCCGAGCCGTCTGCGGCGGCGATGATCATGCGAGGTCCTTCCATCGTGCGGCGCGAGGGGGGTGGGTCAGGCGGGCGCGTGGAAACGCTGCTGGGCGGCGACGAGGCCGTCGTCGACGATCGCCTCCACCGCGTCGGCGGCGTCCGAGAGCAGGTTCGGCAAGGCCTGGCGCTCCGGGCCCGCGAAGTCCTTGAGTACGAAGTCCGCGGCGTCCTGCCGGCCTGGCGGGCGCCCGATGCCGACCCGCACCCGCGTGAAGTCGGGCGAACCCAGGGCCTTCGCCAGGTCGCGCAGCCCGTTGTGGCCACCGTGGCCGCCGCCGCGCTTCAGCCGAACGGTGTCGAACGGGATGTCGAGTTCGTCGTGCACGACGATCGTGCGCTCGACGGTGACGCCGTAGAACTTCGCCAGCGCAGAGACCGGACCACCGGAGGTGTTCATGTAACTGTTCGGCTTCGCGAGGACGAGTTTCGGGCCCCCGGGTCGGAGGAACGCCTCGGCGACGCGCGACGGGGTCTTGTGGGACTTGAACGTCGCGCCGAGGCGGCTCGCGAGCTCGTCGAGCACCATCTGGCCGACATTGTGACGATTTCCGGCGTACTGGGTTCCGGGATTGCCGAGCCCTACGACGAGCCAGGTGTTCTCGGCCAACTGCGGGTCCTTCCGACGGGAGCGCATCAGGTCGAGCAGTCCCACGATGCCTCCGGGAGCGTTGACGGCGTTGACAGCTTCGACGGTCCTGCGGGCCGCTCGGGCTGGAACGGGCGAGGGCCCGGACACCATCCGAGCGTAGTCGGTGGTGTCGCGGGCCCTCGTCGGACGGCGGTCGCCTTATTCGGCGGATGCGGCCCCGGGCGCCTCGGCCTCAGCGGCCTCACCCTCAGCTGCCTCACCCGCGGCACCCTCTTCGCCAAGGTCGACCTTCTGCGGCGTGTGCACGTTCACGATGAGCAGGTCGGCGTCACTGATCAGCGCGGCACCACGCGGGAGCGGCACGGCCGAGGCGTGGATCTGCGTGCCGTCGGCGAGGCCTTCGACCGACACGACGACGTTCTCGGGGATGTGCGTGGCCTCGACCTCGAGCAGCAGCGTGTGTGCGTCGAGGTCGGCGATGGTGCCGGCCTCGGGCTCACCCTCGAGGTGCACGGGCACCTCGACCTGGACCTTCTCGCCGCGCTTGACGACGATGAGGTCGAGGTGCTCGATGATCTGACGCACCGGGTCCTTCTGCACGTCCTTGACGAGCGCGAGCTGGCTGGCGCCCTCGATCTGCAGGTCGAGCAGCGCGTTGGCCTTCCGGATGAGCAGGGCCACCTCGTGGCCGGGGAGCGTCAGGTGACGCGGCTCGGTGCCGTGACCGTAGAGCACGGCGGGAATCTTGTGCGCAGCGCGGATCTTGCGCGCCGCGCCCTTGCCGAACGTCTCGCGCGGCTCGGCGACGATCTTGTTGTCTTCGTCCATGGTCGGACCTCCTTCAGGGCTCACCGGCCCGAATCGTGATTTCGATGTGCTTCAACTCGAACGCGCGGCCTCGAGTCGCTGTCGCGACCGGCCGCAATGGCGTGAGGAAGTGCCGTGAGCCTCCCACCGCGTCGATCACGGATGCCCCGCCTGCGGACCAACGCCCGCCGCGCGAAGCAGCCCTCGCCGAAGTTCAATCCTGAAGTCTACCCGATGCCCGTCGGGCACTACGCTGGGAGGCAATCCGCCTGTCTTCGAGGAGTTGCTCAGTGCCTGAAACCGCCAGTGCGAACATCGGGGTCGTCGGCCTCGCCGTCATGGGATCGAATCTCGCCCGCAACCTCGCCAGCCGCGAGGGCAACACGGTCGCCGTGTTCAACCGCTCCCCCGAGCGCACGCACACCCTGACCACGGAGCACCCCGAAGCGGGCTTCGTCGCGAGCGAGAGCTACGACGACTTCGTCGCGTCGCTCGCCAAGCCGCGCACCGCGATCATCATGGTGCAGGCCGGCAAGGGCACCGACGCCGTGATCTCCGAGCTCGTGCAGCGGTTCGAGCCGGGCGACATCATCGTCGACGGCGGCAATGCGAACTTCCACGACACCATCCGGCGCGAGGCCGAGATCAGCCCGACGGGCATCCACTTCGTCGGCACGGGCATCTCGGGCGGCGAGGAGGGCGCGCTGCACGGCCCGTCGATCATGCCCGGCGGGTCGGTCGAGTCCTACAAGACGCTGGGGCCGATCCTCGAGTCGATCGCGGCTGTCGCCGAGGGAGAGCCGTGCGTCACGCACGTCGGCACCGACGGCGCGGGTCACTTCGTGAAGATGGTGCACAACGGCATCGAGTACGCCGACATGCAGCTCATCGCCGAGGCGTACGACCTGATCCGCCAGGGAACTGGCAAGTCGCCGTCCGAGATCGCCGACATCTTCGCCGAGTGGAACACCGGCGAACTCGAGAGCTACCTGATCGAGATCACTGCGGAAGTGCTGCGTCAGGTCGATGCCGAGACCGGCATGCCGCTCGTCGACGTCATCCTCGACGAGGCCGGCGCCAAGGGCACGGGCGCTTGGACCGTGCAGAACGCGCTCGAGCTCGGCGTGCCCACGTCTGGCATCGCCGAGGCCGTGTTCGCCCGTAGCCTGTCCTCGAAGCGCGCACAGCGCGAGGCGGCCCGGGATCTGCCCGGCCCATCCGCCGCCTGGACGGTCGCCGACGCTGACGTCGACGCGTTCATCGAGGATGTGCGACGCGCGCTCTACGCGTCGAAGATCATCGCGTACTCCCAGGGTTTCGACGAGATCATCGCGGGCGCCGAGCAGTTCGGCTGGGACGTCAAGAAGGGCGACATCGCGAAGATCTGGCGGGCCGGATGCATCATCCGGGCACGCTTCCTGAACCGCATCGCCGACGCATACGCCGAAGACCCGGGCCTGGTGGCCCTCGTCGTCGCGCCCTACTTCCGCGACGCCGTCGCCGAGGCGCAGGAGAGCTGGCGCCGGGTGGTCGGCATCGCCGCGCAGGCGGGCATTCCGACGCCCGCGTTCTCGTCGTCGCTCGCGTACTACGACGGTCTGCGCGCGGAGCGGCTGCCCGCGTCCCTGATCCAGGGTCAGCGCGACTTCTTCGGCGCGCACACGTACAAGCGCGTCGACAAGGCGGGTGTCTTCCACACGCTCTGGTCGGGCGACCGCTCGGAGATCGAAACGACGCCTTCGTCGCATTGACGCGTCGAATCGAAGTGACCCGGCTGACGGTATGACCGACGCCGCCGACGACGAGCACGACGACCGGCCGGTCCGCGGTCCACGCAGACAGCGGATCCTTCGGGTCGTCGTGCTCGTCGCGTTGAGCGCGCTCGTCCTGCCGTTGGTGCTCTCGTTGGCGAACGTCGCGCACGCCGCGGCCAGCCGGGCGTGCGCGATCACCGTCAACCGGTATGACGCGAGCGCGATGGGCTCACGGGTGACGTTCGACCTGTTCGGTCCGGGCGGTGCCGGCTGGTTGTGCTTCGCCGACCAGCCGGGTCGGGGCGACCGCCTGCTCGCCAACCTCGGAGTGATTCCGGCCGTGCCCAGAGAGCCCCTCCCCGACTCCGACGAGCGCAACGCCTGAGCGGTCGCGCCGCCGCCGCCGGATGTGTGTTGGAACCCGAAACATGTGTGGGAGCTCGGCCCTGAACGCGGCCGTACCCACTTTTCGACTCCCGACCCACGGTAGAGACACCGAGGAGCACTCCACCGCTGGTCAAAGGACGGCGGCGGATGAGTGCGCGTCTCCGGCCCGGCCAGGTTCTCTTGTTCAGGAAACGTCCGGGGTGCAACGGCGTGTCATGGCCCGACTCGCCGCCAACCCCCTCGTACATCCTGAGCAAGGAACCGGGGTCGGGCGGATGCCTCGTGGTGGCGCGGAGCCGCCGGGGCGCTCCTCGTCGGCGCCGGCGCGCGCCACTCGTCGGCGCGGGCGCGCGTTACTCGTCGGCCGCGGTGTCGACGGGAAACACGCGCTTGTAGGAGCGGCCGTCGGGCAGCTCGATCGTTCGCGCCTCGAGCTGGCCGCGGGTCACGCGTTGGTAGATCGCCTGCGGCGTGACGCCGAGCTGCTTCGCGGCCTCGGCGACCGAGAGCCCCGGCAGATCCGTCGGTCGGCTCGAGGGCCGGTCGCGCTTGCGCCGCCGGCTCGCGTCGTGACGCTCGGCGATCGCCGCATCATCGCCCGCCCACCGGTACTTGGCGGCGGATTCGCTGAGCCCTGACGCCTCGGCGATCGCGGGCCAGTCGGCTCCCGCCTCGAGCGCGTCGCGCACGGCGATGAGCGCCGCGGGATCCGATTCGAGCGCGACGATCAGCCGGCGGATGCCCCGGAGTCGCGCGAGCGCGCCGGCACCCGCCGACCGCTCCCCCGCGGCGGCGTCGCCGGCGCCCAGGCCGAGCGCATCGGCCGAAGCATCCGCCTCGCCCTGCAGAGCGACGAGCCGCGCGAGCGCGGCGGCCGACTCCTCGGACAGGAAGCCCATGCTCAGCCGTTCAGCAGCCCGTTGCGGACCTCGCGGCGCAGCACCTTGCCGATGAGCGAACGCGGCAGGTCATCGACCTCCACGACGCGCTTGGGCACCTTGTACGCCGTGAGCTGGTCGCGCGCGTGCGCGCGGATGCCGGCCTCGTCGAACGTCGCACCGTCGCGCAGCACGATGACGGCGACGACCTGCTCGCCCGAGTGCTCGTCGGGGAGGCCGACGACCGCGACGTCTTCGACGTCGGGGTGCGAGCGGACCGCTTCTTCGACCTCACTGGGGGCGACGTTGAAGCCGCCCGTGATGATGAGCTCCTTGATGCGGTCGACGATCCGCACGAACCCGTCGGCGTCGAGCGTCACGATGTCGCCCGTGCGGAACCAGGGTGCTCCGCCCTCGGGGTCGGCGACGAAGACCGCCTCGGTCTCTTCGGGCTTCTTCCAATAGCCGGAGAACACCTGCGGCCCGCGCACGACGAGCTCACCCTCAGCGCCCGGGGCGACGTCGGCGACCGGGTTCTCGGGGTCGACGACGCGCACCTCGGTCGAGGGCAGCGGCAGGCCGACCGTGCCGATCTTGCGATTCGGCGCGACCGGGTTGGCCATGAGCACGGGCGAACACTCGGAGAGTCCGTAGCCCTCGACCAACGCACCGCCGGTCGCCTGCTCCCACGGCTCGACGATCGCGGTCGACAGCGGCATCGCGCCGGAGATCGCGATCTGGATGCCGTCGAGCGACACCCCCTCGGCGGCCGCGGCCTTCGTGAGACGGTCGTAGATCGGGGGCACGGCCGGAAGGAACGTCGCCGGATGCCGCTTCACGACCTTGAGCACGAGCTCGGGCTCGAACTTCGGGAAGAGCACGAGCCGACCGCCCATGCTCATGGCGAACGTGAGGCACAGCGTCAGCCCGTACGCGTGGAACATCGGCAGGACCGCGTAGACGACCGCGCTGCCGCGCGGCACCTCGGGGACCCACGCCCGGGCCTGCGCCGCGTTCGCGAGCAGGTTCTCGTGGGTGAGCGTGGCACCCTTCGGCGACCCGGTCGTGCCGCTCGTGTACTGGATCAGGGCGACATCGGATGCCCCGGGCGCGGCGATGTGCGCGTCGATCGGCGCCGACCCGGTGAGCTGAGTCCACGGTGTCGTGCCGCGAACCTTCGTCGTGAGCGCCGCACGCGACTCACGCGCCTTCGCGACGGGCAGCCGGAGCGCCAGCCGCGTGCCGAACGGCATGGCACGCGTCACGTCGACCGAGATGATCGTGCTGACCGAGACATCCGCCGGGAAGTCTTGGATCGTCGCGACCACCTTGTCCCAGGCGATGACCACGCGCGCACCGTGGTCTTCGAACTGGTGCCGGAGCTCACGCGGGGTGTAGAGCGGGTTGTGCTCGACGACGATGGCGCCGAGGCGCAGCACCGCGTAGAACGCCACGATGTGCTGCGGACAATTGGGCAGCACGATCGCGACGGGATCGCCCGGCTGCACACCCGCAAGGCGGAGCCCCTCGGCGACGCGGTCGATCTGGGCCCCCAGGTCGGCGTACGTGGTGGTGCGCCCGAAGAACTCCAGCGCGACGTGCTCGGGGTAGCGTTCGACGCTCTCGTGGATCAGGTCGTACAGCGAGCCCGTCTGCGGTTCGATGTCTGTGGGGACGCCGTCGGCGTAACTCGCGAGCCAGGGCCGGTCCGTGCTGATCGCCATCGTTTCGGGTTACGCCGCGCCGTCGAACATGCTCGTCACCGAGCCGTCCTCGAACACCTCGTGGATGGCGCGGGCGAGCAGCGGTGCGATCGGGAGGATCGTGAGCCGGTCCCATCGCTTGTCCTCGGAAAGCGGGAGAGTGTCGGTGACGACGACCTGGTCGATGAAGTCGGACTGCAGGATCTCGGTCGCCGGGTTCGAGAACACGGCGTGCGTCGCCGCCACGACGACGCCGACCGCGCCGTTGGCCTTGAGTGCCTCAGCGGCCTTCACGATCGTGCGCCCGGTGTCGATCAGGTCGTCGACGAGCAGGCACACGCGGCCCTTCACCTCGCCGACGATCTCGTGCACGGAGACCTGGTTCGGCACCAGCGGGTCGCGGCGCTTGTGGATGATCGCGAGCGGGGCGCCGAGCTTGTCGCTCCAGATGTCGGCCACACGGACGCGCCCCATGTCGGGCGACACGACCGTGAGGGTGGCGGGGTCGAGCTGCTCCTTGAAGTGGTTCAGCAGCACGGGCATCGCGAACAGGTGGTCGACGGGGCCGTCGAAGAAGCCCTGAATCTGCGCGGCGTGCAGGTCGACCGACATGATCCGGTCGGCACCGGCGGCCTTGTACAGGTCGGCGACGAGGCGAGCGGAGATCGGTTCGCGGCCGCGGCCCTTCTTGTCTTGCCGAGCGTAGGGGTAGAAGGGTGCGACGACCGTGATGCGCTTGGCCGAGGCGCGCTTGAGCGCGTCGATCATGATGAGCTGCTCCATGAGCCACTCGTTGATCGGCGCCGCGTGCGACTGGATCACGAACGCGTCGCTGCCGCGGACGCTCTCGTCGTACCTGGCGTAGAGCTCACCGTTGGCGAACGTGCGGGCGTCGGTGGGCACGAGCTCGCTGCCGAGCTCCGCCGCGATTTCTTCCGCGAGCGCGGGATGCGCCCGCCCCGAGACGAGGACCAGTCGTTTGGATCCGGTGGTCTCGATTCCCGACATGTGTGCGTGTCCTTCCCGGCGGCATGCGGCGCCGTGTCAATCGACCTCGGTCGCCTCGTCGTTCCGTGCCGCCGTCGCCGCCTCAGCGGCCGCGGTGCCCGGTCGGTGTTGCTCGACCCAACCCTCGATGTTGCGTTGCGGCGCCACGTTGATCGCCAGCGAGCCGGCGGGCACGTCTTTGCGGACGACCGTGCCGGCTCCCGTGTAGGCGCCGTCTCCAATCGTAACCGGCGCGACGAACACCCCGTGCGACCCGGTCCGCACGTACGACCCGATCGTGGTGCGGTGCTTCGCGACCCCGTCGTAGTTCGCCGTGATGGAACCGGCGCCGACGTTCGCGCCGACACCGATCTCGGTGTCGCCGATATAGGACAGGTGCGGCACCTTGCTGCCTTCCCCGATCCGGGAGTTCTTCGTCTCCACGAACGTGCCGATCTTGCCGGAGGCCTCGAGGATTGTGCCCGGGCGGAGATAGGCGAACGGGCCCACCGTGGCGTCGGGGCCGATGACGGCGAGGGTCGCATCGGTGCGCTTGACCTCGGCGCCGGCACCGATCTCGCAGTCGACCAGCGTCGTGTCGGGACCGACGGCCGCGCCGGACGCGACCGTCGTGGCGCCCTTCAGCTGGGTGCCGGGGCGGATGGTCACGTCGGGCTCGAGCCGGACGGCGAGGTCGATCCAGGTCGTCGCGGGGTCTTCGATCGTCACGCCGTTCAGCTGCCAGCCGCGGACGATGAGCGCGTTCAGACGCGCGGCGGTCTCGGCGAGCTGCGCCCGATCATTGATTCCGGCGACCAGCCACGGCTCGGACACCGGCAACGCCTCGACCTCGGAGCCGGCGGCGCGGAGCAGCTCGATGATGTCGGTGAGGTATTTCTCGCCCTGCGCGTTGGCGGTCGTGAGGTTGGCCAGCTGGTCACGCAACGCGGAGGCGCCGAATGCGTAGACACCCGCGTTGATCTCGTCGATCGCCTGCTCGCGTTCGGTCGCGTCTTTCTGCTCGACGATGCGGTCGAACGCCCCCTCGGCACCGCGGACGATCCGGCCGTACCCCGCGGGGTCGGCAAAGTGCGCGGAGAGTACGGAGGCGGCCACGCCGGCGGTTCGGTGCTGGTCGAGGAACTTCGTGAGCGTGTCGGCGTTCAGGAGCGGCACATCGCCGTTCAGCACCAGCACCTCGCCGTCGAATCCGTCGAGCGCCTCGACGGCGAGCTCGACCGCCCGCCCGGTGCCGGGCACCTCGTCTTGATCGACGATGACCGCGTCGGGCAGCTCGGCCGAGACGGCCGCGGCCACGAGGTCGCGTTCGTGCCGGACCACCACGGCGACGTGCGCCGCATCGAGGGCGCGGGCCGTCGCCAGCACGTGCGCGACGATCGGCGCGCCGGCCAGCTGGTGCAGCACCTTCGGCGTCGCGGACTTCATTCGGGTGCCCTGTCCTGCGGCCAGGACGATGATCGCGAGATTCTCATCGGTCATGCTCCGCCACCAGGATTCGAACCTGGTCCTCACAGCTCCAAAGGCTGTCGTGCTGCCGTTACACCATGGCGGACCGCGCGCCGCGAGCGGTGCTCGCGCGAGCGCGCCCTCAAGTCTGCCACGCGAGCGCCGAGCGCGACGCCGAAGGCGGGTGGTGCCGCATGTTACGCCGCATGTTAACCATGTGTAAATTGCGCGACCGGTCAGCGCCGCAACCCATTATTCTTGTATATTGATGGTCATGAAGTAAACCGCCCCGAAATGGAGCAGCTCATGGATCGGTTCAGCGCACGCCGCCACTGGCGGTGGGGAGCCCTGGTCGCGGCCTTCGCGGCGACACTCGCCCTCACAACGCCCTCGCACGCCGCGACGGCGTCGGAGTCCGGGACGCCCGATGACCCGGCCGGCATGTCCGCCTCGGCGACGCCGGGGTCGTCGCCGGAACCGTCGGCGGCGAGCGAGGCCGCGCCCGCGCCTGCAGAGGGCGGGGACATCGAGGTCGGCGCGGCCTGGCTGCAGGAGTTCACGGTCCTGAACCTCACGAACCAGGTCATGAAGTTCCACGGCTGGGAGACGATGAGCGGATGGGCGGGCACGTGGTTCGACGACATCCCCGCGCCCGCCGTCGGCGAGTCCTGGGAGCCCGGGCAGAAGAACATCTTCTCCCTCACGTTCCGGGCCTTCGCCCTCAACGGCGCCCGCATGACCTACAGCCTCGGGGGTTCGGTCGTGAAGTTCGACGCGACAGTGGACGCGGTGAACACGCCCGCCGCGCGCTGCGTGTGGACCAATCCCGACGTGCGTTGCTCAGCCGACGGCGGCACGATCACCCTCACCTCCACGACACCCTCCTCCCACATCGTCGGCCCCGAGGACCGCCAGCGTCAGTACGACACCCTGCATACGCTCTGCGACCCTCAGGCGTACACCGCTGCGACCTGCACCTACCGCCCGAACGGGATCGGCACGAAGATGGTCTCCGAAACGCCGAGGTTCATCACCGAAACCCATCATGTGAACTGCCGGCCGACGGGCGAAGACGCGCTCGACTACCGGCTCCAGAAGGAGATCGGCGGCTCGAGCGCGTTGAGCGTTACCGGCGAGATCAGCCTCAACATCGCCCAGGTGGTCACCGTTGCCGTGGCGGTCACCCACATGCAGACGGTGACCTGGAACCAGGCCCTGGTCGTCAATCACTCGCTCAGGGTGCCGCCATACCACTCCGGCTGGTTCGACTACTATCCGGCCGTGCTCAGGGTGAACGGCGACTTCGTCATCCAGGTCGGCGACGACTCGATCGTCATCTCCGACGTCTGGGTGGAGACGATGGTCACCGATCCCGTGATCAAGGGTGTCATCGTGAGCCGAAACGAGCCGATCACTGCGGACGCGATCGAGCGGCTCTGCAAGACGACGACGCCGCCGCTGCCGTCAGCGACGGGCTCGGTGGATACGACGGTCGCGGCGCGGACCTTCCGGACCGCCGACGCACTCGAGCGCGCGGCCACGGACGAGACCACCCAGCCATAATGAACGGGTGACCGCCGCTGACGAAGTCGACCGCATCGTCGAGGACTGGGAGCGCGAGCGCCCCGACCTCGACTTCGCGCCGCTGCAGGTGTTGTCCCGGGTCGCGCGGCTCTCGAAGCACCTCGATCGGGCCCGGAAACAAGCGTTCGCGCGGTCGGAGCTCGAGTCTTGGGAGTTCGACGTGCTCTCGGCGCTACGCCGTGCGGGCGCACCGTTCCGGCTGTCGCCGAAGTCATTGCTGCAGCAGACGCTCGTCTCGAGCGGCACGATGACCAACCGCATCGATCGGCTCGTGGCGCGTGGTCTCGTGACCCGGCAGACCGATCCGCGAGACGGCCGCGGCATCCTGGTCGAGATGAGCGCCGCGGGCCTCACGCGCGTCGACGCGGCGATCACCCGCCTCGTCGACGCGGAGGCCGAGCTGCTCGCCGAGCTTCCGACCGTCGAGCAGAAGCGGCTCGCGAATCTCCTGCGCAAGCTCAGCCTCGGTTTCGACTGACGCGTGCGCGCGCTCGACGCGCGCGGCGGCAGCTCCCCGGCGGGCGAAGGTTACCGGCGCAGCACCTTCCTGGCGAGCCAGTTTCCGAGATACTGCACGATCTGCACGAACACCACGATGAGGAGCACCGCGGCCCAGGTCACCACAGGCTCGAACTGCCGATAGCCATAGAGCTGCGCGAAGTAGCCGAGACCACCGCCGCCGATGAATCCGGCCATCGCGGTCATGTCGATCACGGCGATGACGATGAAGGTGTACGCCAGGATGAGCGGCCCCAGGGCTTCACCGATGACCACCGTGCGAAGGATCCGCCAGGGTCCGGCGCCCATGGACCGCGCGGCCTCGATCACCCCCGGGCGCACCGTGAGCAGGTTCTGCTCGACCAACCGCCCGATGGCGAACGATGCGGCCAGCGACAGGGCGAAGATCGCCGCGTTCGTGCCGATGCCGATGCCGATCACGGCCCGGGTCAGGGGCTGGATCGCCGCGATGAAGATGATGAACGGGATCGGCCGGAAGAAGTTGATGAGCACGTTCAGCACGTTGTAGACCGCACGGTTGGGCAGCAGACTGCCCGCACGCGTGACGTAGAGTCCGGTGCCGAGCAGGAAGCCGCCGAGACCGCCGAACACCATCGTGAGGGCGACCATGTACAGCGTCTCGCCCGCGGCCGCCCAGAACTCCGGTCCGAGCTCGATGAGCTTGTCCATCAGCGCGCCCCGCTTCCTGCGGAGCCGTCGGCCGCCGCTCCCCCGGGCCCGCCGCCTCGGCCGTCCCCGGTGCCGATCTCCGTCACCTCGGCGTGCGCCCGGGCGGCGTCGAGCACACGCTCGATCGCCGCATCCGCCCCGCGGAGCGCGAGCGTCAAGTGCCCGAACGCGCGACCGCGGATGTCATTGATGCCGCCGTACACGAGCTCGAACTCGACGCCTGCGGCGGCGAGGTCGACGAAGATCTGCGCTTGCGAGGCGTCGCCGTCACGGAACGAGAACGTCACGATCCGGCCGCGGTGACGCTCGCGGAGCACCGCGAGCTCGGCGGGCGAGGGAACGCCCTTCACGACGGTCCCGACGAACTTCTGCGAGGCCGGATGCTGCGGCCGGGAGAACACCTCGAAGACGTCTCCACGCTCGATCACCCGACCGCCGTCCATGACCGCGACCTTGGTCGCGATCGACTGGATGACGTCCATCTCGTGGGTGATCACGATCATGGTGACGCCCTGCTCCTCGTTCACGCGCTTGAGCAGTGCGAGCACCTCCTGCGTGGTCTCGGGATCGAGGGCGCTCGTGGCTTCATCGGCGAGCAGGATGCGCGGCCGAGTGGCGAGCGCGCGTGCGATGCCCACGCGCTGCTTCTGCCCACCGGAGAGCTGCTCAGGGTAGGCCTTCGCCTTATCCGCGAGCCCGACGAACTCGAGCAGTTCGGTGACCCGCTGGTCGATGTCCTGACTCGACCAGCCGGCAATCTTCAGCGGGTACGCGATGTTGCCGCGCACGGTCTTCTGGTCGAAGAGGTTGAACTGCTGGAAGATCATGCCGATGCCGAGCCGCACGGCGCGCAGCTCCCGCTCACGGAGCGCCGTGATCTCCCGCCCGTCGACCGTGATGGTGCCGCTGGTCGCGGGTTCCAGCGCGTTGACGAGCCGGACGAGCGTGGACTTGCCGGCGCCGGAGTAGCCGATGATGCCGTAGACGTCACCCTCCTCGATCTCGAGCGTGACGTCGTCGACGGCGACGATCGGCGGCGCCGACCGGTCGGCGGCCGGATACGCCTTGGTGACGTTCGCGAGGCTCACAAGGGCCATTCGCTTCCTCCTCCTGCACGGCGGAACCGGGCGGTGCCCTCGCACCGCCCGGTTCGCGGGTCGCGCTGTCGCGCTGGGATCAGCCCTGCGCCGCGGTGTCGGCCTCGACGTCGGCGAGCGACGCGTCGAGCTCCTCGACGGGGATCTGGACCGAGATGCCGACGCCGCCCGACGCCTCGTCGAGACCGGCCTGGACGTCCTTGTTGGTCTGGAAGATCTCGACCAGCTTGAGGTAGGTCTTGTTGGTCTTGTCCTCGGCGCGCGACGCGAAGATGTTCACGTACGGCAGCGCGTTCGGGTCCTCGGGGTCGTCCTGCGCGATCGCGTCGGCGAAGCTGAGGCCGGCGTCGTTCACGAAGTCGTTGTTGATGATCGCCGCAGCCACGTCGGGCAGCGAGGTCGGGGTGAGCGACGCCTCGAGCGGGGTCACCTTGACCTTCGACTTCGCCTCGTCGACGTCGGCGAGCGTCGAGAAGATCGAACCGCCGTCCTTCAGTTCGATGAGTCCGGCCGACTGCAGGACGAGCAGCGAACGCGCGAGGTTCGACGGGTCGTCGGGGATCGCGACGGTCGAGCCGTCGGGGATGTCCTCGACCGAGTCGTACTGCGTCGAGTAGAGGCCCAGCGGGTAGATCTGCGTCGACCCGATGGGCGTGAGGTCCTCGTCGGCGTTCACGTTGTACTGGGCGAGGTAGACGATGTGCTGGAACTGGTTGAGGTCGAGTTCGCCCTCGGTGAGCGCCGGGTTCGGCTGCGCGTAGTCGGCGAAGTCGACGAGCTCGATGTCGATGCCCTCGGCCTCAGCGGCCTTCTCGAAGGCGGACCACTGCGGATCGGACTTGCCGACGACGCCGATGCGCACGACCTCGTCGCCTCCGTCGGCTGAGCCGCTGCTGGTGGCGCACGCCGCGAGACCGGCGACGAGCAGGGGGACGGCCGCGAGTGCGGCGAGGGTCTTGGCGGTGCGCGATGCGCGGGTCATGGAGGTTCCTTTCGTCGAGCGCGCCCGATCGGGAGCGTGGTGGGCTCCGGGGCAGCGCCGACACCGGGGAATGTGGCCGGTGGGTGGCTGCCGCGATCGCGTGCTGCATCAGGCTACGTGAAGAATCTCCACGCGAACTCCACGTGGGTCACGGGGCGTCACAGATCCTGTGAGGCGTACCCCGCCTCTCCGCGGAACCTGCGGCGACGCCGCCGCCACCTCTACCCTGGAAGGGATATGGCGCATCTTCTGGGGGCCGAGGCCCTGCACCTCGAGTACCCGACGCGCGTTGTCTTCGACTCCATCTCCCTCGGGGTCAACGAAGGCGATCGCATCGGCATCGTGGGCCGCAACGGCGACGGCAAGTCGAGTCTGCTCGCGATGCTCGCGGGCCTGCGCGCTCCCGACTCCGGCCGCGTGACGGTGCGCGGTGGCGTCCGCATCGGCGTCCTCGACCAGTCTGACACGCTCGACGACGACGACACGGTGGGGCACGCGGTCGTCGGTGATGCGGCCGAGCACGAGTGGGCCGGCGACGCGCGGACGCGCGACGTCATCGCTGGCCTGCTCGGCGACCTTCCCTGGGAGTCGCGCCTCGGAACCCTCTCGGGCGGGCAGCGCCGACGCGTGGCGCTCGCCCGACTGCTGCGCGGAGACCACGACGTCCTCGCCCTGGACGAGCCCACCAACCACCTCGACGTCGAGGCGATCACCTGGCTCGCCGAGCACCTCACGCGACGCTGGCCCGCGAACGCCGGCGGCCTGCTGGTCGTGACGCACGACCGCTGGTTCCTCGACGAGGTCTGCACGGCCACGTGGGAGGTGCACGACCGCACCGTCGACCCGTTCGAGGGCGGCTACGCCGCCTACATCCTGCAGCGCGTGGAACGGGACCGACAGGCCGCGGCGATCGAGGCGAGACGGCAGAACCTCGCACGGAAGGAGCTCGCGTGGCTCCGCCGTGGTGCGCCCGCGCGGACGTCGAAGCCGAAGTTCCGCATCGACGCCGCGAATGCGCTGATCGCCGACGTGCCCGAGCTCCGCGACCGTATCGCACTCCAGTCGCTCGCGGTGTCCCGCCTCGGCAAGGACGTCGTGGACCTTCTCGACGCATCCGTCTCGTATGACGGCCGGGAGGTGCTGCACCCGGTGGAGTGGCGCATCGCCCCGGGCGAGCGCACGGGCATCCTCGGGACCAATGGTGCGGGCAAGTCGACGCTGCTGGGACTGGTCGACGGGTCGATCGTGCCCACCACGGGCCGCGTGAAGCGCGGGAAGACCGTGCAGGTCGCGACGCTGACGCAGCGCATGGACGAGCTCGAGGAGCATCTGGACGACCCGGTCAGGGTGGTGATCGGGCGACTGCGGGCGACCTACTCGTTCGGCTCCGGATCAAAGGCGCAGGAACTCTCACCCGGGCAGTTGCTCGAGCGTCTCGGGTTCGAGAGCGCGCAGCTCTCGACGCCGGTCAAGGATCTCTCGGGCGGCCAGCGCCGACGGTTGCAGCTCCTGCTCATTCTGCTCGACCAGCCCAATGTGCTCATCCTCGACGAGCCCACGAACGACCTCGACACCGACATGCTCGCGGCGATGGAGGACCTGCTGGACTCGTGGCCTGGCACGCTGCTCGTGGTGTCGCACGACCGGTATTTCCTGGAGCGTGTCACGGATCAGCAGTTCGCGATCCTCGGCGGTCACCTCCGCCACCTGCCGGGCGGCGTCGACGAGTATCTGCGGCTGCGCAAGCTCGAGATGCAGGGCGGCTCACGAGCGTCGGGCGGCGGCCGGTCGGCGGATGCCTCGGGCGGCACGGCTCCCGCGGGCGAGACGCCGACCACACCGACCCTCACGGGCGCTGAGCTGCGCGCCGCGCAGAAGGAACTCGCCGCACTCGAACGGCGGCTCGGCAAGCTGCAGGGCGAGATCGACGCCGCGAAGACCGCGCTCGCGGATCACGACCAGTCGGACTACGTCGGGCTCGGTGCGGAGATGACCCGCATCGGCGAGCTCGAGGCCGAGATGGAGTCGCTCGAGCTGCGCTGGTACGAGCTCGGCGAGCAGGTCGAGTAGCGTCACTCCTCCAGTTCGTGCGCGTCGATGGCGGTTCCAGGGGCTCCCGCCGGCCGGTCGGGACGCGGCGGGCCGAGGCGTGGCTTGGTCACCCGCGTATCGCGCCCCGCGACCCGGTTGCTGCGCTCGGTCAGAGCGACCAGATCGAGGTGCCGATCGGCGGTCCAACACACGAGGCGCCCGCGCTGATCCTTCGTCCGGCCGAGGATCCCGGCATCGTGCAACTGGACCAGGGCGCGGTGCGCGGCGGCCGTCGTCACCCCGAGCCGCGCGGCAACGGAGTCAACCGTCATGACCGGATCGCTTGCGAGATCCGAGAGAATGCGAAGCACCGCCGCATCACGTCTCGGCTGGGCCGGAGAGAGCCCGCGCGCGCGCCGGAAGGCGACGAGCTGATCCGAGAGTGCGGCATCCAGTGACACGACCTCGGCGGCGAGCCGTACCGCGTTCTCGGCGGCGAGCTCGGCGGCCTCGGCGAATCCGATCACCCACTCATCCAATCGTTGCGGTTGATCTCGGAACGCGGTCAGACCGGCGATGTAGGCATCGGTGTCCCCGGCGAAGACGGTGCTGATCGGGATCAGGCTATTCCTGACCGCGTCGGTGCGGCGGAGCACCGTGTGGATGAGCGCGCGTCCGGTACGCCCGTTGCCGTCGATGAACGGATGAATCGTCTCGAACTGTGCGTGCGCGATCGCCGCACGCACCACCGGATTCCCGTCGGTCGCGGTCACGAATGCGGCGAGATCGCGCATCAGGCGCGGGACCTCGGCCTCGGGCGGGGGCACGAAGTCGGCGCGGAGCGGGCTCCACCCCGTGCCGCCGACCCAGTTCTGCTCGGCCCGGAAGCCGGGCGCGAGGGACGGTTCGATGACGTGCTGGAGCGCGACGAGGTCGTCGGTTGTGATCGCCCGGTCACGATCGGCCAGGACGTCGATGGCATCTTCCGTGGCGCGTACGTTCGCGACGACGTCAAGGGCGACCCGCGGCCCGCGCCGGAGGAGCTCGGCGATCGCCAACTTCTTCGGTGTGACGCGATTGCCTTCGATCCAGGACGAAGAAATACTCTCCGACCGGATCAGGAGGTGGTGAAGGTACCGGCCCCGCATGCCGATCCGCTCATCCGCCCGCGCAAGGACCGCTAGCGCGTCCTCGGCAGCCGCATGCGCGTCACGCCCCACCTCGGGCAGCTCGACGCCGAGCGGATCAGGCACGTAGGCGAAGTATCTGCCCGGCCGCCGGTCTTTACGGCTGAGTTGCCCCGAGCGCTCCGGATTCCATACCCGCTCGACCGAGCTTGCCATGCGCACCCCCGTCCACAAATCTACTTTACACATCGTAACGTAAATATAATGAGCGCGTAGCGTGAGGTCGGTCGGTTAGTATATTGCTTTGATATTCACACACACATGGGAGCTCACCGATGTCCACGCTTCGTTTGTCCTCGCCGCGCCTTGCGGCGACCGCCACCGCGGTGACCGCCGCACTCGCACTGTGCGCTGCGCCCCTCGCGGCGACGGCGCAGCCCATCGCGGCCGCGGCCGCCGTCAGCATCGGCGACGGCACGCTGGCCGACGCCGATCCCACGCTGTTCGACGCGCCGATCACCTACCGCTGCGAGGCCGGCACGACCGCCACGATCACCGTGAAGGTGCGCCAGATCGTGGATTACTGGATCGTCGACGGCGGCGCCCGGCACACCGTGACGTGCACCGGGGAGGACGCCGCCCTCACGACGACGGTCGCCTCGCACTCGCGCGACTCGTGGCAGTCCGGCCCGGTGACGGGTGAACTGAGCATCTACGGCGAGGGGTACGCGACCGCGCACCAGCCGTTCGCCATCTCGCTGCGCGGCTAGGGGCCGCGCCCGTCAGGGCAGCATGACGCGCGCGCCGTGCACGGGTCCGTGCACGTGGAGCGCGTTGATGCGGGCCGCCGAGAGCGAGATCTGCAGGGCGATGGCCGAGTCGGAGTCCTCGGTGAGGAACGCGAGGGTGGGCCCCGAGCCGGAGACGATGCCAGCGAGCGCACCGGCCTGCTCACCGAGATCGAGCAGCTCGGCGAGCGACGGGGCGAGCCGCACCGCGGCGGACTGCAGATCGTTGTGCAGCGCGGAGGCCAGACGCGCCGGGTCGCCCGCGCGGAGCGCCTGCAGCACCGCGGGGTCGATGGCCGGCACCCCGGCGCGGCGGGCACGGGATTCCTCGGCGCGGATCGCATCGAGCTCCCGGTACACGGCTGGCGTCGACAGACCGAAATCGGCGACGGCGAGCACCCAGTGGAAGCGGCCGGTTCCGAGCGCTGGGCTCAGCCGATCGCCACGCCCCGTGCCGATCGCGGTGCCGCCCATCAGCGCGAACGGCACGTCGGCACCGAGCTTCGCCGCGAGGTCGAGCATCGCGTCCTTCGGCAGGTCGGTGCCCCAGAGCGCGTCGCACGCGAGCAGCGTGGCCGCGGCGTCCGCGGAGCCGCCGCCCATACCTCCGGCAATCGGCACATGCTTGGCGATCTCGAGGTGGGCACCCGCGGTGACGCCGGTCGTCCGAGCGAGCAGCTTGGCGGCCTTCACCGCCAGGTTGCTCCCATCGGTCGGCAGGCCAGAGGTGTCCATCGTCCCCGTGAAGGACACCGAGATGCGATCGTCGGGCCAGGCCGAGACATCCTCGTACAGCGACACCGCCTGGTACGCCGTCGCGACATCGTGATAGCCGTCGTCACCGACGTCGCCCACACTCAGGAACAGATTGATCTTGCCGGGCGCGCGGACGTGCACCGATTCGTCGGCCGGCAGGAACGTCATGCGATCACGCTAGCGGACCCGAGGTCGACTGGACCGGCCCTGACGCGAGCGCTCTGGTGATGTCCAGGAACTGCGAGATCCGTAACTGCTCGCCGCGCGCCTGCGGGTCCACCCCGGCGCGCTCGAGCACCCCGCTCGCCGCGGCCGCGGAGCCCCCGAGCACCCCGGACAGCGCCTGTCGGAGCATCTTCCGACGCTGCTGGAAGGCGGCGTCGACGAGGTCGAACGTGATCCGCCGCTCCTCCTCGGTGCCCGGCGGTTCCCGACGCTCGAACCCGACGAGGACCGAGTCGACATTCGGCACCGGCCAGAAGACCAGCCGCGACACCTGCCCGGCCGTCCGCCATTCGCCGTACCACGCGGCCTTCGCGCTCGGCGCGCCGTAGACCTTCGACCCGGGCTGCGCCGCGAGCCGGTAGCCGACCTCGGCCTGCACCATGACGATGCCCGAGGTGAGTGAGCCGATGTGCTCGAGCAGGTGCAGCAGCACCGGCACCGACACGTTGTACGGCAGGTTCGCGACGAGCCTCGACGGCTCGCCCGGGAGATCATCGACCTTGAGGGCGTCCTGATGGATGACGGTCAGCGAGGTTCCCGGCTGCATGAGACGGACCGTGTGCGGCAACTGCTCCGCGAGCCGGCCGTCGATCTCGACCGCGACCACGTCGGCTCCGGCCTCGAGGAGGCCGAGCGTGAGCGACCCGAGCCCCGGCCCGACCTCGAGCACGGTGTCACCCTGCTGGACGCCGGCGGTCTGCACGATGCGGCGCACCGTGTTCGCATCGTGCACGAAGTTCTGGCCGAGCTTCTTCGTCGGGTTGACGCCCAGCAGCTCCGCGAGGTCGCGGATCTCGGCGGGCCCCAGCAGGCGCGGCGCGCTCTGCGGCTCGTCAGCCTGATGCCGATGCGCCGTCACGCGCCCCCGGGCCCTTCGTCGCGCCGCACGTCCACCGGCTCATCCTGCCACGACCCGTAGACGCGCACCGTGTTCGACGCGAGTTCGGCGCAGAGTTCGTCGAGCGGCGTCCCCAGGACCTCGGCCATGAACCGCACCGTGTGCGGGACGAGGTAGGGCGCGTTCGGGCGGCCGCGGAGCGGCGACGGCGTGAGGTACGGCGCGTCGGTTTCGACGAGGATCCGATCCCGAGGCACGACCCGGAGCGCATCCCTCAAGTTCTCGGCGTTCTTGAACGTCACGTTCCCGGCGAACGAGCAGTACCATCCTTCGTCGGCGGCGAGCGCGGCGAGCTCCTGCCCACCCGAGAAGCAATGGAACACCGTGCGCTCGGGAGCCCCGACCCGGCGCAGCGTGGCGACCACGTCGTCGTGGGCGTCCCGGTCGTGGATCTGCAGCGCGAGCCCGTGGCGTTTGGCGATGTCCAGGTGTGCCTCGAACGACCGGAACTGTGCGGCCCGCCCGTCGTCGCCCGTGCGGAACGCGTCGAGACCCGTCTCGCCGATCGCCCGCACGCGCGGCTGCGCTGCGAGCTCGTCGATCACCGCGAGGGCATCGTCGAGTTCGCCCGCCGCGTCCAGGGCGGGCGCCTCGTTCGGATGCAACGCCACGGCGGCGAGCAGCCTCGGCTCGCGCGCGGCGACCTCGGCCGACCAGCGGCTCGTGGCCACGTCGGTGCCGACCTGCACGGCGCCCACGACACCGACGGCCGCCGCCCGGTCGAGGTGCTCAGCCACGCTGAGGGGCAGCGCGCTGTCGGCGATCTCGAGGTGCGTGTGATTGTCGAAGACCGGCAGCGGCAACGGCTCGGGCGCGGGCGGGTACTCGACCGCCTTCCCCTCACGGTCGCCGCGCGTGCGGATGTGCTCGCTCATCGGGCCCTGCTCGGGCGCTCACGAGGTCTCGAGACGCGTGCTTCTTCGTCGCTCGCTCCTCGCACAGCCCGAGCGACGGTCACTCGGCGACCTCGACGCGCGGGAAGAGCGCCTCGAGCGGGGCGACATGCTCGCCCATGGTCCACTCGTGCGCCCGATCGATGCGCTGCTGTTGCACAGTGCCGGGTGCTCCCAGCGCGGTCCACAGCTTCGCCGTCGCCTTCGGGACGACGGGCGACAGCAGGACCGCGAGCGTGCCGAGCCCGTGATACGCCGTGGCGAGCACGCTCTCGAGACGCTCCCGCTTCGCCGGATCCTTCGCGAGCACCCACGGCTCCTCGGCCGTGATATACCCGTTCAACGCGTCGACCAGTTCCCAGGCCGCCGCGATCGCCTCATGCACCGCGAGGCGGCCGATGGCCTGCCACGAGGCATCCGTCGCCCGCTGCTCGACCGCGACGATCTCGTCGTCGGCCGGCGTGGTCGCGCCGGCCGCCGGCACGGCGCCGTCGCAGTAGCGCGTGATCATCGCGACCACACGCGAGGCGAGATTGCCGAACCCGTTCGCGAGCTCGGCCTGGTACCGCGCCGCCAGGTCTTCCCACGAGAACGAGCCGTCCTGACCGAAGTGGATCGCGGACATGAAGTAGAACCGGAACGCGTCCGAGCCGAACGTGTCGGTGATCTGCGCGGGCGCGATGCCGGTGAGCTTCGACTTCGACATCTTCTCACCGCCGACGAGGAGCCAGCCGTGACCGAACACGCCGCGGGGCACCTCGAGCCCGGCCGCCATGAGCATGGCCGGCCAGATCACCGCGTGGAAGCGCAGGATGTCCTTGCCGACGATGTGATGGGCGGGCCAGCGGCGCGCGAACTCCTCGTCGTTCTGCCCGTAGCCGACCGCGGTGATGTAGTTCAGCAGGGCGTCGAACCAGACGTACACGACATGCGTGTCGTCCCACGGCACCTTAACGCCCCAGTCGAACGTCGAGCGCGAGATCGACAGGTCCGCGAGCCCCTGTCGCACGAACGAGACGACCTCGTTCCGGGCCGATTCGGGCTGCACGAAGTCCGGCCGCTCCTCGTAGAGCGCGAGCAACCGGTCGGCGAACGCCGACATCCGGAAGAAGTAGTTCTTCTCGTGCAGCAGCTCGACCGGTTTCGAGTGGATGGCGCAGACGAGCTGCCCCTCGTACTCCCCCGTGCCGTCGATCAGCTCGGAGGGCTGCTTGTACTCCTCACAGCCGACGCAGTAGTACCCCTCGTACTCGCCCGTGTAGATGTGACCGTCGTCGTAGAGCTTCTGCAGGAAGCGCTGCACGTTGGCCTCGTGCCGCTCGTCGGTGGTGCGGATGAAGTCGTCGTTGGCGATGTCGATCGTCTCGAGCAGCGGCTTCCACGCCTCCGCGACGAGCCGGTCGGCCCACTCCTTCGGCGTGACGCCGTTGGCGGTCGCCGTGCGCAGGATCTTCTGGCCGTGCTCGTCGGTGCCCGTGAGCGACCAGGTGTCGTCGCCGGCCTGCCGGTGCCAGCGCGCCAGCACGTCGGCCGCCACCTCCGTGTACGCGTGCCCGATGTGCGGGACGTCGTTGACGTAGAAGATGGGCGTCGTGATGTAGAACGAGGAGCCGTCGGCCATACGTGCAATCTTATGGGCGGTCGTCTCCCTCCTCGGCTGCGTGACGGGCCTCGCGCCTCCGCCGTCGCACGCTGCCGTCGGCGATCGCGGGCGGCACCGCCTCCTCGACCGTCATGTGCTCGTGCGGAGTCGGCACGTCGAGCGTGACCTCCTGCTCCTTCAGCGCCGGCTCACGGACGCGCTGCGCCGGGTACTCGACGAGGTGCATGCCCAGCACGATCTTCCCCGGTGCCTCACGACGGTCGAGCGCGCGGTAGGCCGCGACGACGTCGTCGAGCGCGAAGACATCGGCGATCGGCAGGCGCACGCGACGGTCGGAGACCATCTGCGCGACGCGCGACAGCGCGACGACGTCGCCCGCGTCGACGCGGACCGCGCCGTGCTCGCTGACCGCGTCCCAGTCCATCGTGGTGAGGATGCGCGGAGCCGGCACGCCCAGTTCGACGGCCGCGCCGGCCTCTCCGCCTAGGAAGTCCAGGAATGCGCTCACGGGCCGGTCGCCGCTGATCGCCCGCACACGCTCGGCGAGACCGGGACCGTACGCGAGCGGCAGCACGCCGAACTGACGTAGGAAATCGAAACGCTGATCGGCCGCCGTGCCGATCACGGTCGCTCCGCGCAACCTCGCGAACTGCGCCGCGAGGCACCCCACCCCGCCCGCGGCGGCGGTGATGACGACGATGTCGTCGGGCCCGACGTGTAGCCCTTCAACCGCGGTCCATGCGGTCGTGCCGGCGATGTGCAGCGACCCGGCGACCTCCCACGACAACCCCGCCGGCTTCGCCACGAGCTGCCGCTCGTCGACCGCCACGCGCGTGGCCTGCGCGCCGCCGTCGACGAAGCCCATCACCTCGTCGCCACGCGCGAACCGCGAACTCCCGGGTCCCGTCGCGATGACCCTGCCGGCGAGCTCGCGGCCGACGCCCGCCGGAAACGTCACCGGCCAGCGGTCCGCATGGGTGCCGCGCCGGACGACGCTGTCGATCGGGCTCAGCCCCGCTGCGAGCACCTCGACCAGCACCTGGCCCTCACCAGGGACGGGCGTCGGCACCTCGACGACCTCGAGCACCTCCGGGCCACCGAACTTCACGTATCGGACTGCGTGTGACATGCCCCCCACCTCCACGGCGTTCCGTCACACGTTCGATGTGGCGTGTCCCCATTGTCCGCCGATTCCCGGGCGGCGGCACCGGCTTTCCGAAATCGGCAGGCGCCGGTCGGCAAGCGACGGGGCTACCGCGTCGACGCGCGGGCCGCGAGCGCCTGCTCATAGAGCTCACGACGGCCGATGCCGGTCTCGCCCGCGACGAGCGCGGCCGCGTCCTTCAGCCGGGTGCCGGATGCCGCGAGCGACTGTACGCGCGCGAGCGCGGCATCGGGGTCGGATGCCTCGGCAGAGGCTCCGCCCACCACAATGCAGATCTCGCCGCGCACCCCGCCCTCGGCCCAGTCGGCGAGCTCCGCGAGCGACCCGCGACGCACCTGTTCGTGCAGCTTCGTGAGCTCGCGGCACACCGCGGCGGGACGGTCAGCCCCGAACGCGTCGGCGAGCGCGGCGAGGCTCACCGCCAATCGGCTCGGCGCCTCGAAGAACACGAGGGTGCGCCGGTCACCCGCCAGCTCGGCGAGTCGCCTGCCGCGCTCGCCCGCTTTCCGCGGCAGGAACCCCTCGAATGCGAACCGGTCGGTGGGCAGCCCCGACACCGCGAGCGCGGTGAGCACGGCCGACGGCCCGGGGATGGCGGTCACGTCGACGCCGGCGGCGATCGCCGCCTGCACCAACGGGAAGCCCGGGTCGGACACCGTCGGCATGCCGGCGTCGGTGAGCACGAGCAGGTCCGTGTCGCGTGCGAGCTCGACGAGCTCCGCCGCCTTCTGCCGTTCGTTGTGCTCGTGCAGGGCGATCAGCCTCGGGCGGTTCGCGATGCCGAGTCCCGCGAGCAGACGTTGCGTGACGCGCGTGTCTTCGGAGGCCACGACGCGCGCCTCCTCGAGCGCCTCGCGGAGCCTGATGGACGCGTCGCCCAGATTGCCGATGGGGGTCGCCGCGAGGATGATCATGCGTTCAAGTCTGGCCTAGGGTGGGGCGCATGAGCACAGATCCGGCCGCTGCGACGCGAGCGCCGGAGACGTCGATCGACGGGCGCCGATCGCCCGAGGCATCCGCCCACCCCGAGGCATCCGGCGTCGACGCACGCGGATCTGACGAGGCATCCGCCACCGACAGCACCACGCGCGGCGAGGATACCGAGCCGCGCGGCACGCGTCTCGACGCATGGTGGGCACGCGTCCTCGCCGACCCGAGGCGGCGGGCCCTCTGGATGTGGGGCGCGCCGATCCTCGTCACGCTCATCGCCGCCGGCCTACGGTTCTGGAACCTCGGGCACCCGCAGCAGATCGTCTTCGACGAGACCTACTACGTCAAGGACGCGTGGACGCTCTGGCACCTCGGCTACGAGTCGACCTGGCCGGACGGCGCCGACGAGCGATTCGCGGCGGGCGATACCGATGTGTACACGGGTGCGCCGAGCTACGTCGTGCACCCGCCGCTCGGGAAATGGCTGCTCGGACTCGGCATGGCGGCGTTCGGAGCGGGAGACGCGTTCTGGTGGCGCGCGTCGACCGCGCTCGCGGGGACCGCGGCGGTGCTGATCGTGATCCTGCTCGCCCGTCGGTTCACCGGCTCGACCCTGATCGCCGCCCTCGCCGGGCTGCTGCTCGCGATCGACGGCAACGCGATCGTGATGTCACGCGTCGCGCTCCTCGACACGTGGCTCATGCTGCTCTGCCTCGTGGGCGTCTGGTGCATCGTGCTCGACCGCGATCGCACCCGTGCTCGACTCGACCAGCGGCTCGCGCGCGCCCGGGCGTCGGGTCGGGAGCCCGGGTACGGGCCCGCGCTCTGGGCTCGCCCGTGGGTGATCGCCGCGGGTGCCGCGTTCGGCGCCGCGACGGCGGTGAAGTGGTCGGGGTTGTACTTCCTCGCGGCGTTCGGCGTGTACCTCGTGATCGTCGACGCGCTCGCCCGACGCCGCGCCGGTCTGCCGTTCTGGGCCACCGGCGCGGTCTTGAAACAAGGACCGGTGACGTTCATCCTGCTCGTGCCGGTCGCCGCGATCGTCTACCTCGCCTCCTGGAGCGGATGGATCTTCAGCGACGACGGCTACGACCGGCACTGGGCCGAGCAGGGCGACAACGCGGCGACCGGGGCCCTCGCGTGGGTGCCGAGCTGGCTGCAGAGCCTCTGGCACTATCACCAGTCTGCGTACTCGTTCCATCTCGGCGTGCACGGTGACCACCCGTGGCAGGCGAACCCGTTGACGTGGCTCCTCATGCTCCGACCCACGAACATGTACTACCGCGAGGTCGCTGGCTGCGGCGACGGATGCATCGAATCGATCATCGGCATCGGCAACCCACTGATCTGGTGGGCGGCGGCCGTGGCGGCCGGCTACCTCGTGTACCGGCTCGCGCGGTACCGGGAGTGGACCGTGGGGCTGACCCTGCTCGGACTCGCGGCCGGATATCTGCCGTGGCTGCTCTACCTCGACCGGACCGTCTTCCAGTTCTACTCGATCGTCTTCCAGCCGTACCTGGTGCTCGGGCTCGCGATCACCATCGGCATCATCCTCGGCCGGCCGAGCGACCCGACCTGGCGGCGCCAACGCGGCATCGCGCTGGTCGCGGTGTTCATCCTGTGGGCGGTGGCCATCTCGGCGTGGTTCTTCCCGATGTGGTCGGCCATACCCATCGACCCGACGTTCCGACGGCTGCATTTCTGGCTGCCGAGCTGGGGGTGAGCCCGGCCGGCGCGCTTCCGCAGGCCCGGCATCAGCCCCGTCAGGCCGACACCCTGACGACGACGGCGCCGGCCTTGCGGCCCGAGTCCACGCGAGCGTGCGCCTCGGCGATCTGCGCGAAGGGCACCGTGCGGTCGATCACGGGCACCAGCGCCCCTGCGGTCACGAGCGAGTCGAGCCGTTCGAGATCCGTGCGCTTCGAGGCATCCGCCCTGAGTCCTGTGAACGCGATGGCCGCGCGCCGTCCGCGCCGGACCCGGGTCCAGGCGATCGCGGCGATCAGACCGACGCTCGGCACCGTGCTCGCATACACGCCGTGAGGCGTGAGCGCCCGGCGTACGCGCGCGAACGACACCTTGCCGACCGCGTCGAAGATCACGTCGTAGGCCTCGCGCGCGTCGGCGAACCGTTCCGCTGTGTAGTCGACGACGTGCGCGGCGCCGAGGCCACGCACAAGCTCGAGGTTCAGCGTGCTCGTCACCGCGGTGACCTCGGCCCCCATCCAGCGCGCGAGCTGGACCGCGGCTGAGCCGACCGTTCCGGAAGCGCCGTTCACGAGCACCCGGTCACCCCGCCGCACCCGGCAGACGTCGCGCAGGAACGGCAGGGCGGTGAGGAACCCGTCGACGAGCGCCGCCGCCTCCGTGTCGGCGACCCCGGCCGGCACGGGCTGCACCGCCCCATCTGCTCGGATCACCACAGCCTCGGCGTGCGCACCGCTCGCGGCGCCGGTCGTGCCGTACACCCGGTCGCCCGGCGCGAAACGCGTCACGCCAGGGCCGACCGCGTCGACGGTGCCGGCGAAGTCGAACCCGAGCACCCGAATCCGGGGCCGGATCGGTCCGCTGAAGAGCCGGGCCACCCATGGCGAGCCGCGGCGAAACGCGGAGTCGGAGGCCCCGACCGTGGTGGCGCTCACGCGCACTCGGATGTGGCCCGGGCCCGGTTCCGGCGTCGGCCGCTGGGCGAGGTGGACGACCTCGGGCGGCCCGTACGTGTCAGCGACGGCGGCGAGCATGCTCACTCCTCGGGGTACTGGAACACGTCGTCCAGCGGGACGCCGAAGACGCGTGCGATCTGGAACGCGAGTTCGAGCGTCGGCGAATAGCGGCCCTGCTCGATCGCGATGATGGTCTGCCGGGTGACGCCGACGCGGGCCGCGAGCTCGGCCTGGGTCAGCTCCCCGTGCGCGAAGCGCAGCGCGCGGATGGCGTTCGTGACCTTCGTCGGCTTGACCATCACTGGATGCCGCCGCGCCGGTAGGCCACGAGCTTGACGCTCGCGGACGCCAGCGCCATGAGGACGAACCCGAGGTAGATCGCGTTGGCGATCCAGAACGGGTCAGCGTCAGCCCAGGCGAGCAGCATCGCGCCGATCGACCCGGCGACGACGAACGCGTAGCCCACACGGTCGCCCGCCCGCGCGATGTCCCGGTCGCGCTGGTCACCCCGGTGCTGCTCACTCGGCCAGACGATCTCGAGCAGGATGCGCAGCACGATCGACACGACGATCGCCCCGACGATGGTCCAGATCATGGGCGCCACGTACTCGACCTGGGCGACGGATGCTTCGGCGAGCCTCGGGAGGACCAGCGCGAGGTACACGCCGTACCCCGCGATCGAGATCACCAGGTACTGCCACGTGCCTTTTTCCTCGTACGACATGTCTGCTCCCGATCGCCGGATGTCAAGAATCCTTGACATCCTCAGTGTCAATGATTCTCGACGCGATGTCAAGCATTCTTTACACTCCGAGTGGAGGCCGGCCCACCGCGACGCTGGCCGGCACGCCTCCACGCCACTTCGTTGCGCTTCGCGCCGGATGTGTCGGCGCGGAGCGCGCCGAACGGGCGCGGAGCGCGGGCGCGGGGCGCGCACGGACCGCGGGCGAGCAGGCCGCGCGGAGCGCGGGCGAGCAGGCCGCGCGGAGCGCGGGCGGAGCGCGGGCGCGGGGTGCCGGCGCCGCGGTCAGTGGGTGTCGTCGACGAGCTTCAGACCGACGATGCAGCCGACCAGCCCCAGGAGGAGCAGGATCTTCGGCCACGAGACATCCGTATCACCCGTGACCATCGCCCAGATCACCGTGAGCGCCGCACCGATGCCGACCCAGACGGCATACGCGGTGCCGGTCGCGATGTCGCGCATCGCCCACGCGAGCCCGCCCATGCTCGCGAGGATCGCGACGCCGAAGATCACCGTCGGCCAGAGCTTCGTGAACCCTTCGGACTTGCCGAGCGCGGTGGCCCACACGGCCTCCAGAACACCCGACACGATGAGGACGATCCATGCCATGACTGATCACTCTCCTAGTGCGTGCCAGTCTTGTCGCGTTCCGGGTACTGGGTTCCCTCGTCCGGGGCCGCTCACCCGGCGGCCTCCTCCGAGCGTAGCCGCATCCGCTGATCACGCTCTGTGCACCTCGCCGAAGTGCGACCCGGTGGGGAACGGATCGGCGCAGCCGTGGAAAGCTCGAGCCGCCGACCTTGTTCAGGAAAACCCGGAGAGTGTGCGGCGTGTCGAGCGGTGACACGCGGGCACCGGGCGTGCCCTTCCTGAACAAGCGGACGTCGGAGCGGACGGAGCGGACGGGGCCGCGGGAGCGGCAGGAGCGGACGGGGCCGCGGGAGCGGCAGGAGCGGACGGGGCCGCGGGGGCCGCGGGAGCGGACGGGGCGGACGGAGCGGCAGGAACCCATCGGTGAACGGCAGCCCGTGCGCGCCCGCCAGGAGCGCGGCGCCGACAAGATGGGATCATGCAGCTCTCCGACGACGCCGCCCTGATCGTGATCGACGTGCAGCAGGGTTTCGACGACCCAGCCTGGGGGCCTCGCGACAACCCCGACGCGGAGCGCCACATCGGCCGGCTCATCGCGGCATGGTCGGATGCCTCGCGGCCCGTCGTGCTCGTGCGCCACGATTCCCGCTCCCCCGGGTCGCCGCTCGCGCCCGGCACGCCGGGCAACGCCCTGAAGGCCGTCGTGGCCGACGCCCCGCACGACCTCTTCGTCACGAAACACGTCAATTCGGCGTTCTACGGCGACCCGGACCTCGATGCCTGGCTCCGCGACCGCGGGGTGCGGGAGGTCGTGGTCTGCGGCATCCAGACGAACATGTGCGTCGAGACGACCGCGCGGATGGCCGGAAACCTCGGGTACCGGGTGATCCTGCCGATCGACGCGACGCACACCTTCGACCTCGAAGGCCCGGGCGGTGCCCGACTGAGCGCGGCCGAGCTCGCCCGAGCCACGGCCGTCAACCTGCAGGGCGGCGGATTCGCGGAGGTCGTGACGACCGACGACGTCATCGACGGATGAGCGCGGGCGGCCAGCCGGCGGCGGGCATGGTGCATCCGTTGCCTTCGATGACGTCACACGTCGGGGCAGCCGGGACTCGCCGGGTAGCGTGAAGGCATGGCAGACCGCGAATACGGCTTCAAGACGCGTGCGATTCACGCGGGGAACATCCCCGATGCGGCGACGGGCGCCCGCGCCCTGCCGATCTACCAATCGAGCGCGTTCGTGTTCGACGACACCGCAGACGCCGCGGCCCGATTCGCGCTGCAGAAGTACGGCAACATCTACTCCCGGCTCGAGAACCCCACGGTGGCGAGCTTCGAGGAGCGCGTCGCGAGCCTCGAGGGCGGACTCGGCGCCGTCGCCACGGCGAGCGGGCTGTCGGCGCAGTACATCACGTTCGCGTCGCTTGCCGGCTCCGGCGACCACATCGTCGCGTCGGCGAACCTCTACGGCGGGTCGATCACCCAGTTGGATGTCACGCTCCGCCGCTTCGGCGTCGAGACGACGTTCGTGCGGAGCGCCGACGCCGCCGACTACGCGGCCGCGATCACCCCGCAGACCAAGGCGCTGTTCGTCGAGACGATCGCGAACCCGTCTGGCGAGATCGCCGATCTCGAAGCGCTCGCCGAGGTGGCGCACGCGCACGGCATCCCGTTCATCGTCGACTCGACGATCGCCACGCCCTACCTGAACCGCCCGATCGAGTGGGGCGCCGACATCGTCACGCACTCGGCGACGAAGTTCCTCGGCGGGCACGGCACGACCCTCGGCGGCGTCGTGGTCGAGTCGGGCCGGTTCGACTGGCACTCGGACAAGTTCCCCCTGTTCGGGCAGCCGGTGCCGAGCTACGGCGGACTGGAGTGGTCAGGCAACTTCGGCGAGTACGCGTTCCTGACGCGGCTGCGGGCCGAGCAGCTGCGCGACATCGGCCCCGCGCTCGCCCCGCACTCGGCGTTCCTGCTCGCGCAGGGCGTCGAGACGCTGCCGTACCGTATTCAGGCGCACGTCGACAATGCGCGTGTCGTCGCCGAGTGGCTCGAGTCGGATCCGCGCATCGAGCACGTGTGGTGGGCGGGCCTGCCGAACCACCCGCACCACGACCGCGCACAGAAGTACCTGCCCAAGGGGCCAGGCTCGGTGTTCAGCTTCGAGGTGAAGGGCGGCCGCCCTGTCGGACAGGCGCTCATCGAATCCGCGAACCTCGCGAGCCACCTTGCGAACATCGGCGATGCGAAGACCCTCATCATCCACCCCGCGTCGACCACGCACGCGCAGCTCACCGAGCAGCAGCTGGTGGACGCGGGTGTCGGCCCCGGTGTGGTCCGGCTCTCGGTCGGCATCGAGGATGCCGAGGACATCATTTACGATCTCGATCAGGCACTCACGATCGCCACGGGAGGCGCACGATGACCACGACGGATGCTTCGGTGGTGCTGAGCGACCGGGTGGCGGATGCCCCGGACGAGTCGACCGAGACGATCCGGCTCGTCAACGGGCTGTCGTGCTCGATGCCCGCGAACTCGCCGCTCGCAAAGCTGCTCAAGAGCCAGCGCACGTGGGTCGGCCCCGACGCCAAGCAGCGCCTCGCGATCCTGCGGGCGGCGAAGTCGGTCGCGATCGTCGGCGCCTCGCCGAACCCGACGCGGTCGAGCTACTTCGTGGGCACCTACCTGCAGCAGTCGAGCGATTTCCGGCTGTACTTCGTGAACCCGAACGCCGACGAGATCCTCGGCGAGCCCGCATACAAGAGCCTCGCCGACCTGCCGGAGGTGCCCGACATCGTCGTGGTGTTCCGGCGGGCGAGTGACATCCCCGCGGTCATCGACGAGGTCGTGGCCACTGGCGCCAAGACCATCTGGGTGCAGCTCGGCATCTGGAACGAGGAAGCGGCGTACTCCGGCGAGGAGCAGGGGCTCACGGTGGTCATGGACCGCTGCATCAAGGTCGAGCATGCGCGCTTCCACGGCGGTCTGCACCTGCTCGGCTTCGACACGGGCCAGATCTCAGCCCGCCGCGCCCTCAGATAGCCGCGTGGCCGGTGTCCACCGGCACGTCCCGCCCATAGGCGATGAGCAGGAAGCTCGTGCCGTCGGTGCGTTCGACCATGAACTCGCGGTCGTGCAGCCGATCGAACCCCAAGCGGTCGTACAGCCGCTGCGCGGCGACCATCTCGCCGCCGGTGTTCATGACCACCCGCCCCAGACCGCGTGCCGCGGCGAGCGCGAGCACGTGCCGCACGAGTCGTTCGCCGACACCCCGCCCGCGCGCGTGACGCGCCACGCCGAGGAACCGGAAGTCGAGCTCGCCATCGCGCGCGAGCGGGGAGATCGTCTCCCCGGCCCTCGGCGTCGACACCGTTCCGAGCAACGTTCCGCTGGACGCATCCGTCGCCACCCAGACCTCGTGGGCGGCGGCGCGCTCAGCGACCGCGCCGATCTCGGCGACGTACTCCGCGGTGAGCGAGAAGTCGCCGGTGTACGCGCCGAGCGTGAGGTCGGCGACCGCGGCGGCCTCGTCGGGGGCCATCAGGCGAATCGCGATGGGACCGGGGTCGGTATCGGTGGTGCTCGTCACGTCGAGCGAGCCTAACCCGCCTCGCTGAGCATCAGGCTGTGGCACCGGCCACGCGCTGCGCACCCGCGTAGACGTTCAGCCGCTCGTCGCGGACGAACCCCACGAGGGTCATGCCGGCCGAGGCCGCGAGTTCAACGGCGAGGGACGACGGCGCCGACACCGCGGACAGGATCGGGATTCCGGCCATGGCCGCCTTCTGGGCGAGCTCGAAGCTCGCCCGACCCGAAACCTGGAGCACCGTCCCGCTGAGCGGCAGCCGGTCGTGCAGGACGCCCCAGCCGATGACCTTGTCGACGGCGTTGTGCCGACCCACGTCCTCGCGAAGCACGAGCAGCTCACCCGTCGCAACGTCGAACAGAGCCGCCGCGTGCACACCGCCGGTTTGGTCGAACATGCGCTGCTGCTCACGCAGGCGCCCGGGCAGTGCGAGCAGGTCGTCGATCGTGACGACGGCCGGGTCGGCGGCCACGTCGAAGGCCGACACGGTGTGCACGGCCTCGATCGACGCCTTGCCGCACAGACCGCATGAGCTCGTCGTATAGAAGTTGCGGCTGAGGTCGGTGTCGGGCAGCGGGACCCCCGGCGCCAGCGTGACGTCGAGCACGTTATAGGTGTTCCCGTCATCGGCGGCCGAGCCGAGGGTCGCGTCGGCGAGGCGGGAACCGATGATGAGATTCGGCCTGCTGCCCGCGCTGGGCGGGGCGCCCAGGCCCGGTCCGCCGCAGTGGATGGCACCACGGAAGTGCGAAGCGGCCGTGATCACCCCCTCGGAGACGAGGAACCCGGCCGCGAGCTCGACGTCGTGGCCGGGGGTGCGCATGGTGATGGTGAGCGGCGCGCCACCCACCCGGATCTCGAGCGGCTCCTCGACGCTCAGCGCGTCGGAACGCTCGGCCACGAACACCCGGTCGTCGGCCACCCGGACGCGGGTCACGCGCTTATGCGCCACGAGGCGACTCATCGGACGTTCGACCTCGGCTGCGACATGTCTCGAGCATAATCGCGGGGTACGGCCGAGGCCGGCCGGGGCCCGCCCAGCTCGTAGTGTGGAGGCATGCGTGACACGACGCCCCTGCGCTCGGTCGAAGACCAGCTCGCCGAGGTCCTCGCGGCGGTCCGTCCGCTCGCGGAGGAGCGGCTGGACCTCGACCGGGCCGCGGGCCGCACCCTCCGGCGCGCGGTGACCGCCGCGGTCGACATCCCGGTGTTCGACAACTCGGCGATGGACGGCTTCGCGGTGCGTTTCGACGACGTGCGGGATGCCTCGGCTGAGGTGCCCGCCGTCCTCCGCGTGGTGGCGGATCTGCCGGCCGGAACCTCGGCCAACCCGAGCATCGGCCGCGGCGAGGCGGCACGCATCATGACGGGCGCGCCCGTGCCGGGCGATGCCGACGTGATCGTGCCGTTCGAGCAGACGCTCGGTGGCCTCCAGGACTCGCTGACCCATGCGCGTGTGATCGCGGCCCCCGCTCGAGTGGGCGCGCATGTGCGCCGCCGGGGCGAAGACACGGTGCGCGGGGACGTCGTCGTGGAGCCGGGCGGACTCCTGGGGGCGTACGCGCTCTCGGCCGCGGCCGCGGCCGGCGTCGCCGAGGTCGTGGTCTCGACCCGCCCGCGGGTCTCGGTGATCTCGACCGGCGACGAGCTCGTGCCACCGGGCGCGCCGCTGCGGTACGGGCAGATCCCCGAATCCAATTCCAGGCTGCTCGTCGAGCTGGTCCGCGACACGGGCGCAGACGTCGTGCTGCGCGACACGGTGGACGACGCCGGCGACGCGCTCGAACGGCGGCTCGTCGCCGCGACGGATCCCGGACACCCGGACCACAGCGACGTGGTCATCCTCTCGGGAGGTGTGAGCGCGGGTGCCTACGAGGTCGTCCGCACCACCCTCAGCGACCGGATGCGGTTCACCAAGGTCGCGATGCAACCGGGCAAACCGCAGGGGTTCGGCGTGATCGAGGTCGGCGACCGGCGCACGCTCCTCTTCGGGCTGCCCGGCAACCCCGTGAGTGTGGCCGTCTCGTTCGAGGTGTTCGTGCGTCCGGCGCTCCTCGCGCTGCAGGCCCGCGCCGACCGGTTCCGACCCCGGATCCTGCTGCCGGCCGGCGCCGCATGGCGCACCCCGCCTGGCCGGCGACAGTACCTGCCGGCGCGGATCGATCGGACGGACCCGGGCAGGTGGACGGTCGCTCCCGCGACCTCGGGCGGCTCCGGGTCGCACCTCGCGGGGGCGCTCGCCAGGGCCGAGGCGATCGCCGTCGTGCCGGCCGAAACCGAGCAGGTCGCCGTCGGCGACCTCGTCGAGGTGCTGCTGCGCTGAGGGAACGCCGCGTTCGGCCGCGCAGGCGCGACGTGCGGGAGACCGCTGATGCGACGCCATGTTCCAGCTGATGCGATGCTTGAGGGCGTGACGATCACGTGCGGAGCCCTGCTCCTCGCCGGAGGCCGGGGCAGCCGCATGGGCGGCATCCGCAAGCCGTTGCTCGTGGTGGGCGATCGCAGCCTGCTCGCGCACGCGCTGCGCGCGGCGTCCGGCTGCGATCCGCTCACGATCGTCGGTGACGTCGGTGACGTCGGCGACGGCCTCGGCGACCGCGACGGCGACGGCGACGGCGGCGACAACGGCCCATCCGGCACCGATCGGATCCGGGAGGACCCGCCCTACGGCGGGCCGGTGGCGGGCATCGTCGCCGGCCTCTCGGCGTGGGCCTCGCGGCGCGCGGCACCCGAGTGGACCCTCGTCCTCGCGTGCGACCTGCCGGGTGCACGTGCCGCGGCCGCGCGGCTGCGCAGCGCCATCCCGGAGCTCAGCGCGGCCGTCGACGGCGTCTGCCTGGCCGACGCGTCGGGTCGGCGCCAGTGGCTGACGGGGGTCTACCGCACGGCCGCGCTCACCGAGCGCGCCCGGTCGCTTCCCGACGCGGGCCGGCACGCCGCCGTGCGCGCGCTCCTCGACGGACTCGCCGTGGAGGCCCTTCGCGCGCCGGCCGTCGAGACCGCCGACATCGACACGTGGGAGGATCTCGAAGTGGCCCGTCGTGCCATGAGATCGGAGGAGACATGAGCGAGCACCTGCCCCCGGAAGCCCTCGAGCACTGGGTCGCCGCACTCTGCGACCGTTTCGACCTCGACCCCGCCGACGTCCCGATCAGTGGCATCCTCGACCTCGCGAAGGACGCCGCGCACGGTGTGGCGAGGCCCGCGGCGCCGCTCACCGCCTTCGTGGCCGGACTCGTCGCCGGCCGTGCCGGCGACCATGCCCCGGGAGCGACCCGGGAGACGTTCGCGGCCATGAGCGAGCTCGCGGCGGGCTGGGACGAGCGGGGTTAGCTAGGCGCGCGCCTCGAGCCGAACGACGACCGACTTCGAGGTCGGCGTGCCGCTGACCCGGGCCGTCGAGTCGAGCGGCACGAGCACATTCGTCTCCGGGTAGTACGCCGCCGCATTGCCGACGGGCGTGTCGTACTCGACGATGCGGAACGCCTCAGCCCTGCGCTCCTCGACCCGGCCGTCCTCGAGCGTCCACTCAGACACGAGGTCGACGATCTGCGCATCCTGGAATCCGAGCGCGCGCACGTCCGCCGGGTTCACCAGCACAACCCGGCGCCCGCCGTAGATTCCGCGGTACCGGTCGTCCTTGCCGTAGATCGTGGTGTTGTACTGATCGTGCGAGCGGAGCGTCTGCAGGATCAGCCGCCCCTCGGGCACCGGAAGGTACTCGAGCGCGTTCACCGTGAAGTGCGCCTTCCCATCGGGCGTGGTGAACGTGCGGCTGTCTCGCGGTCCGTTGGGCAGGAACATCGTCCGGCCCCGGTCGATCCGGCGCTCGAAGTCCTCGAACCCGGGCACGACGTGCTCGAGGTGCGTGCGCACCTTCGCGTAGTCACCGGCGAGCGCGGCCCAGTCCGCCTGCGGCGCGTTGGGGAGCGGCTCGGCGCCGTCGCTGCCGGCGAAGAGCAGGCCGCAGAGCTCGGCGACCAGCGCGACCTCGCTGTACATGCCCTCGGCGGGCGGCGCGAGCCGGCCGCGTGAGGCGTGCACGGCGCCCATCGAGTCCTCGACCGTGACCTTCTGCTCGGCGCCGTTGCGCTCGTCGCGGTCGGTTCGACCGAGCACGGGCAGGATGATCGCGCGCGTGCCCGTGACGGTGTGCGACCGGTTGAGCTTGGTCGAGACCTGAACGGTGAGCTCCAGGTTCTCGAGCGCGGCCTCGGTGACGGCGGTGTCGGGCGTGGCCGAGACGAAGTTGCCGCCCATGGCCATGAAGAACCGGGCGCGGCCGTCGCGCATCGCCCGGATCGCCTCGACGACGTCGTGCCCGTGCTCGCGCGGCGCGCGGAACGCGAACTCGGCGTCGAGCGCCGCGAGGAACGACTCGGCCGGCTTCTCGTAGATGCCGACGGTGCGGTCGCCCTGCACGTTCGAGTGCCCGCGAACCGGGCATACACCGGCGCCCTCACGGCCGATGTTGCCCTGCATGAGCAGGACGTTGACGACCTCGCGAAGCGTCGGCACGGAGTGCTTGTGCTGCGTGAGCCCCATCGCCCAGCAGACGATGGTCGACGGCGAGCGCCGGAATCGCGCGCCGACCTCGCGGAGGGTCGCCTCCTCAACGCCCGTCGCCTCGACGAGCTCGGCCCAGTCCAACGAGCGCAGGTGCTCGGCGTACGCGTCGAAGCCCGTCGTGTGCGCGTCGATGAACGCCCGATCCAGGATCGAGGCATCCGTCTCGCTCGACTCGAGGAGCTGCTTGCCGACCGCCTGGAACAGCGCCTGGTCACCGCCGAGGCGGATCTGCACAAAGAGATCGGTGATCTTCGTCCCGCCGAGGACCACGCCCCGGACGGTCTGCGGGTTCTCGAAGCGGACCAACCCGGCTTCCGGCAGCGGGTTCACCGCGATGATGAACGCGCCGTTGCGCTTCGCCTTCTCGAGCGCGCTCAGCATGCGCGGATGATTCGTGCCGGGGTTCTGCCCGGCAACCACGATGAGGTCGGCGCGGTGGATGTCCTCGATGGACACCGTGCCCTTGCCGATGCCGATCGTCTCGGTGAGGGCCGAACCGGATGACTCGTGGCACATGTTCGAGCAGTCCGGGAGGTTGTTCGTGCCCAGCCCGCGGACGAGCAGCTGGTAGAGGAACGCGGCTTCGTTCGACGTGCGGCCAGAGGTGTAGAAGATCGCCTCGTCGGGGTCGTCGAGGCCGCGGAGTGCCTCGGCGATCTCGCGCAGCGCATCCGACCATGAGATCGGCCGGTAGTGCGTCGCGCCCGCGTCGAGGATCATCGGGTGGGTGATCCGGCCCTGCTGGCCGAGCCACCAGTCGTCGTGGGCGCGCAGCTCGGCGACCGAGTGCGCGGCGAAGAACGCCGGCGTGACGCGCCGGATCGTGGCCTCCTCGGCGACGGCTTTCGCGCCGTTCTCGCAGAACTCTGCGACGTGCCGCTTGTCCTCCTCGGGCCAGGCGCACCCCGGGCAGTCGAAGCCGTCCTTCTGGTTGACCCGGGCGAGGGTCTGCACCGTCCGCGCGACCCCCATCTGGTCGGCCGAGATCTTCAGGGCGTGCAGCACGGCAGGCACCCCGACGGCGACCTCTTTGGTCTTCCCGACGCGAACCCGCGACTCGTCGATGTCTGTGACCGGCGGCTTGCTCGCCATCATGCTCCTCGTGCATCTCATGCCCCTTCGGCGCCGAGGGCGACGATGACCTCAGACCGGACCGGGGCGGATCCTCCTCATCGTACTGGGCGAGCGATCGCCGACGTCGCTCAGGCGCCCGCGAGGAATGACGTCGCAGCGCGTCCGAGCGCGACCAGGTCGTCGACATGCGCGAGCTCGCGTGCCGAGTGCATGGACAGCAGGGGCACACCGACGTCGACCGTCCGGATCCCGAGCCTGGTCGCCGAGATCGGGCCGATCGTGGAGCCGCACGGGATGGCGTTGTTCGAGACGAACGGCTGCGCGACGACGCCAGCCGCCCGGCACACCCGCGACCACAGCGCCGAGCCGACCGCGTCGCTCGCGTACCGCTGATTGGCGTTCAGCTTCAGCAGCGGGCCGCCGCCCAGCACCGGCCGATTCACCGGGTCGTGCTTCTCGGGGTAGTTCGGGTGCACGGCATGGCCCGCATCGGACGAGAGCAGCCAGGAGTCGGCGTAGGCACGGCGACGATCATCGTCACTCGCGCCGAGACCCGACGCGACCCTCGAGAGCACATCGTCGAGGAACGGCCCGGCGGCTCCGGACCGAGACTCCGAGCCCAGCTCCTCGTGGTCGAACGCCGCGAGCACGGACACCGGCGCCGGCCGCGAGGCATCCGCGCCCGAAGCATCTGCGCCCGAGGCATCCGCGCCGCCCGACGTATCCGCCTGCGCGGCCGCCAGCAGGCCGACGAGGCCCGCGTACACCGACGTGAGGTTGTCCATCCGGCCGGCGGCGAAGAAGACGTCGTCGCGGCCGAAGCGCTCGGGCGGTGTCGTCGCGGCCGCGAGCACGTCGTGCCCGGCGACGTCGCCGAGCGCGACCCCCGCCCGCTCGGCGAGCAAGCCGAGGATGTCGCCGGGCTCGCCCGCGGCCCAGACCGGCTGCATATGCCGCTGCCGGTCGAGCGTGAGCCCCTTGTTGGCGTCACGGTCGAGGTGGATCGCCAGCTGCGGGATGCGCAGCAGCGGCCCGGAGCGCACGAGGTGCTCGGCACCATCGACCGTCACCAGACGGCCGGCGAGCTCCAGCTCACGATCGAGCCACGAGTTCAGGAGCGGGCCGCCGTACACCTCGACGTTGGCCTGGCTGAGCCCGGCGGCCTCGCTCGACGGGTTCGGCTTGAGTTTGAAGCCCGGCGAGTCCGTGTGCGCGCCGAGGATGCGGTACGGCGAGCGCGCCGTGGCTGCGGCCGGCTGCAGCCACGCGATCACGGCCCCGTCGCGGACGACCACCCGCCCACCCGGCCCCGTGGGCCAGTCGTCGCGCTCGTCGAGGCGCGTGAACCCCGCCGCCGCGAGGCGACGCGCGACCTCGGCCGCTGCGTGGTACGAGGACGGCGATGCCTGGATGAACGCAGCGAAATCGGAGACGTAGTCGTCGGTCGCGGAAGCCATGGTGCCTCCAGCCTAGCTACGCGAAGCGCACGGCCGCCTGGAGCCGGGCACGCACCTCCATGACCTCCGTGCCGCCGAGGTGCGGAGCACCCGGGAGCCCCTCGCGCACCGCGCTCAGCAGCCTCGACCGGCGCACGACCGCGACGCCCGCCCCGCGGACCGTGCCACCCAGCTGCATAGGCTCGGCGAGATGTTCGTCGGGCACGACGACCATCAGCGCCGTCGGCTTGACGCGTGCGGCGCGCCCGATCGCCTTGGCGCGTGCAGCGAGCGCGCGGATGGGGCGTTCGCCCTCGAGCGCGTCACCGACGATCTCGCCCCGGTGCAGCGCGACCGGGGCGCCCCAATCTTCGGACTGGATCGCGAACAGCCCGGAAGGACCGAGCGCGAGGTGGTCGAGCTTCGGCGGCAGACCCGGACCCGCCGCGTCGGTGGCCAGGTCGTGCCAGATCGTGTACGCGATGCCGAGCGCGGGCAGCGCCCGAGCCGTCTCCTCCTCGGCGATCGCGTCGGCGAGCAGGTGCCGGAGTTCCCGCGGCGCGGAGCGCACCAGCGCCGGGTCGTACGGATCGTCGAGGTCGACACCGCGGCCGACCCACTCCTTGATGAGCCCGAGATAGCGCTCGCGCGAGAATCCGCCCGGATGCCCGTATGCGCGCGCGAGCGGGCGGGAGTCCCGCCGCGGTCGGGGCGCCGCGGGCGCCCAGGCCTCACGCGCGGGGGCCCCTGACGGGCCGCGCCCTCGATCGAACGCCGCGCGCGCCTCCGGCGTGCCGACGAGCTCCCACGCCAGTTGGACCGCGTGGAAGGCCGCGGGGTCGCCGCCGGTGTCGGGGTGCGCGTGCCGGAGTGCCCGACGATATGCGGCGCGCAGGGTGGCCGCGTCGGCGTCGACGGGCACGCCGAGGACCTCGTACGGGGAATCTGAGAGCGGACTCGTGGACATGTGCTCGCTTTCGCGCGGGATGCCAGACGAGGATACCGGCGTCGGCTGAGTCCGTGCCGCGCACACCGGCATACACCCACCCCCACGCGATGAATCCTCACCTATAGACTCCGGGCACGAGGCCGCGCGTGGCGGCCGGTCCTGCCGGAGGTGCTCCATGTTCGTCGATGTCAACTACTGGGCGGTCGCCCTCGCCACCCTCTCGACCCTTGTCATCGGCTCCGTCTGGTACACGCCGAAGGTCTTCGGCACGCGCTGGGCCGAGCTGGCGAAGGTCGACCTCGACACCACGAGCGGGGCGGTCGGGGCGATCATCACGACCCTGATCGTGAGCTTCATCTCCGCGTGGGTGCTGGGGCTCGCGACGCAGACGGCGTGGCTGGCGTTCGGCGGCAACTACCTCGGCACGGCGGTCGCCGTCGGCACGATGCTCTGGGCGGGCTTCACCGCCGCGCGGTTCATCACGCACGACGCGTTCGAACGCCGCCCGGCGGCGCTGACCCTGCTCAACATCTCGCACGAGCTCGTGACCGTGGTGGTCATGGCCCTCATCATCGGCGTGTGGCCGCCCGCCGGCACCGTGTGATCCGACCCGGCCGGGCCCGGCCGCCGCCAGTCCGCCGTCAGCCCTCGCGCGCCCCGACCGGAACCGGCCGCAGCAGGCCGCCGTGCACGAGCTCGCGCGCCTGCGGCGCCAGCTCCCGCCAGAGCGCGCCGGCGTCGACCTCGAGCAGATCTGCGATCGCGTCGGTGAGCACGCCGAGCGGGAGCGACCCGTCGGCCGCACCGACCAGCGCGGCGAGCGCCGTCCCGGCGTCGATCACGCGCCCGAACCCGCCGCCCTGGCGCAGCAGGATCACGGTGGGCGCCTCGGCGCCAGGCCAGTGGTGGCGTTCCTCGGTCACATCGGGCGCGACCTCGACCGCGAGCGCGCGGAGGGCGTCGTCGTCGAGCGGGAGCACCACGTCCTCGGCGTCGAGCACGGCAGCGAGGTGCGCGCCCAGCCCGCCCGGATTCTCGCCGATCGGGCCGTGCACGCGCTCCGCGCGGCGCAGCCGCACCGGCTCGCCCGTCGCCGGCTTCCGCAGCAGGACATAGCCGAACCCGACGCCGGTCACTCCACGCTCGGCGAAATCGGTCAGCCACGCGTCGTGCACGGCCTCGAAGTCGGGTGTGCCCGCGCGTGTGCCGCCGTCGCGGATCCACGTCTCGGCATAGTTCGTGGGGTCGAGCACCTCTCGTTCGATGAGCCAGTACTCGAGACCGACCTCGTCGAGCCAGGTCGCGACCCGCTCGAGCCCGTCCGCACCGTCACGCAGCTCCCAGTTCGCGAGAAACTGGGCGACCCCGCCCGGAGCCAGCCGGTCGGCGGCACCGCGGAGCACGGATTCGACGAGCGCATCCCCCACGAGCCCGCCGTCGCGGTACTCGTACGCCGGTACACCCGCTCGCCTCGGCGTGATCACGAACGGCGGGTTGGAGATGATCCGGTCGAAGGTCTCGCCGACGACGGGCTCGTACAGGCTTCCCAGGCGGAACTCGATGGACGTGATGCCGTTCAGACGCGCGGTGAACCGTGCGAACGCGAGGGCGCGCGCCGAGACATCCGTCGCGATGACCCGCTCACTGAACCTCGCGGCGTGCATGGCCTGGATGCCGCTGCCGGTGCCGAGATCGAGCGTCAGGTCCGCGGGCCGCTGCACGAGCAGCCCACTGAGCGTCGTCGTGGCGCCCCCGACGCCCAGCACGTGGTCCTCGGGGAGTGCGCCGCGGGTCGCGAGTTCGCCGAGGTCCGAGGCGATCCACCACTCGCCCTCGCCGGCCGCGTCGGCGAAGGCATACGGGCGCAGATCGATGAGCGCGACGAGCTCGGCGGGTGAGGCAGCCGTGGCGGATGCGGATGGCGCGGCGGACGCCGCGGGCGCGGATCCCACGAGGCCGAGCGCGAACGCGCCGTCGATGCCGAGCATCTGCAGGGCCGCGGCAACCGCCTCGATCGGTTGAGCTTCGCCGAGGAGGAACAGCCTGATCAGGGTCGCGAGCGGTTCGCGACCGGCGGGGGTCGCCGCGAGTGCCCGCATGGCGGGAACACGGTGCCCACGTCGAAGCGCTTCGCCGGCATCGAATCCGGGCGCGCTGTCGCGCCACAGGGCGTCGACGCCGGCGACCGTGAACCCGGCCGTCCGCAGATCGGCGCGCAGCCGGTCGACGAGATCGACGGTCTCGGCGTCCGGTTCGTCCCGCTTCCAGCGCGCGGGGAACGTCGACCGGTCGGCTCGGGGCTGCTGCATCCGTCCATTCAAGCAGTGGCCCGCGTGACACCCCGTCGTCATCTGCGCGTCACCGTCCGACGTCCGCTGTAACGCCACCGTCATACGGTGCCCGTACGTTGGGTAGCATCGACTCCACCATCGAGGGAGGTCTCGCATGACCGAAGCGACGACGCTCGACCGACTGCGTCAGGACGCCCGCGACGAACTCGCGGCGCTCATCGAGCTGCGCTGCAGGCTCGGCGAGGATCCGTGGTCCTTCCTGCCCGAGTTGCCCTCAGTCGACGAACAGGTCGTCGCGACGCTGCGCGAGGATCGGCTGCACTCCGCACGCTGGAGCATCGCGCGCGCTCGTGCGCACCACCCGGCCGCGCGGCACGGCGACGCGGAACGCTTCGAGTTCGAGATCCTGCGCGACATCGCGATCGACCACCCCGAGCTTTCGACCGCCGTGTGGGCCATGCTCGACCGCATCACCGCGCCGTGGTAACCGGCCGCGATCTGCGCTGCACTCGCGCCCAGGTGATGAATCCGAACAGCGTGAACACGCCGTAGAACGCGTACAGCAGCGCCGACGCGTAGTAGCCCGCGCTCACAAGCAGCGGCACGCCGACGAGATCCACGGCGATCCAGATCAGCCAGAACTCGGTCCACCCCTTCGCCATGCCCCAGGTCGCGAGGAAGGAACCGACGAAGATCCAGGCGTCGGCCCACACCGGCTCGAACGAGCCGAGCGCCCGGAACAGCGGCGTGAGCACAAGCGTGCCGCCGACCATACCGAGGCCGAGGGCGACCCGGACCTTCCAGCTCGCCCATCTCGGCTCGACGGCGACGTGCCCCGACGACGCGTGACGATGCCGGGCCCAGGCGACCCAGCCGTAGATCGACACGGCGATGAACAGCAGTTGCCGCCCTGCCTGTCCGAGGAGGTTGACCGGGTTGGGCGTGTCGAACACGGCTCCGAGGAACACCGTGAACAGCAGTGCATTGCCAACGATCCCGACCGGCCACGCCCACACCTTCCGACGCAGCCCGCCGAGCGCGCTCGCGAGGCCGAAACCGTTGCCGACGATCTCGCGCCAGAGGATCTGCTGATCGCCGATCGTGAGCGTCGCATCGAACAACCACTCGAATGGATTCACCGGGCGCCGAGCTCCTCGAGGGCCGCGGCGTCTTCGACGGGCAGCGCGCACACGAACGACTCGCACCGATAGGCGCGGCCCCGCTGGCCCGCGGGCCGCGCCTCGAAGAGCTCGAAGCCGGCCCGCGCGAATTCGGCCGCCTGGCGTTCGGTCACCACGACGGCGACGGATGCCTCGTGGCGGCGCGTCGCCGCCACGAGCTCGGCACGCTGATCCGTGGGTTCGGGGGCGTGCTCGTCGTCGGGGCCGTCGTCGGGGAGCACCGTCACGACCTGCACGAGCGGCTCGGCGAGTTCGGCCATCAGCGCCAGTGCCGATCCGAAGGCGATGGGCCGCTCGACCGCGATGGTCGCGACGCCCGCCATCGCGGTCGTCGCGGCCTCCCGGTAGCGGTCACCTGCCCCGAGGGCGTACAGCAGCCACGCGGCGCGAGCGGCAGCGGTCACCCCTGACGGAGTGGCGCCCTCGGCAGGGTCAGGGGGAAGGGCGAGGCCGTGCGCCGTGAACACCGGATCGTCACCGCCCGGCACGCCGAAGGGAAGCTCGCCGCCCGCCGCAGCCAGAGCGTCGTCGACGAGCTCACGCGCGATCACCGCCCACCGCGCCTCCCCTGTCGCGAGCGCCAGTTCGACGAGTCCTTCGGCGAGCATGCCGGTGTCCTCGAGCGCCGGGCGGGCCGTGGAGGCCACCCCGTCACGGGATGCGCGGAGGAGCGTGCCGTCCGGGCGCCGGTGCGCGTCGAGAAGCATCTCCGCAGCGTGACTCGCCGCATGGAGCGCGTCGTCGTCGTCGAATGCCACAGCGGCTCGCGCGAGGGCGCCGATCGCGAGGCCGTTCCAGCCGGTCAGCACCTTTTCGTCGAGGGCCGGCGGCGACAGCTCGGCGCGAGCAAGCGCGTCGCGGCGGTAGTACCCGCCCTCGTCCCGCCGGCCTTCGATCACGCTCTCGGAGTCTTGCGCGCTCGCGAACATGCCGGACGGCAGTCGCATGACGGACGTCAGGAAGCGGACGAGGCCGTGCGCGAGGTCGGCGAGCCAGGGCTCTCCCTTCCCTCGCCGCCGAAGGTCGGCCGCCACACCGAGGAGCAGCGCATTGTCGGAGAGCATGCGTTCGTAGTGCGGTTCCGTCCAGTCAGCCCGTGTGGCGTACCGGAAGAAGCCGCCCTCGACCGGGTCCCGGAGCGCCGACGCACCCATTCGGCGCAGGGTCCGGGCCGCCAGGTCGCGCCCCGACGGCCCTGACGCGGAGAGGAACGCGAGCACGGGGGCGACTGGGAACTTGGGCGCGCCGCCGAACCCCCCGAAGCGTGGGTCCTCGTCGTCCTCGATCTTGTTGACGGCACCGGCCAGCGCGTCGGGGCCGGGAAGCCCGGCCCCATCGGGAACCGTGCCCGACGCGGCGAGGGCCTCCGCGACCGCATCCGCGGTCTGCGCGAGTTCGTGACGCCGCTCGCGCCAGGCTTCCGACACCGCCGCGAGCACCTCGCGGAACGACGGGACGCCCTGCACGGCCCGAGGCGGAAAGTAGGTACCCGCGTAGAAGGTGCGCCCCTGCGGGTCGGTGAAGACGGTGAGTGGCCAGCCGAGTTGTCGCGTGAACGCGCTTGCGGCGGCGAGGTAGCTGCCGTCGACTCCGGGATGCTCCTCACGATCCACCTTGATCGACACGAACCCCTCGTTCAGGATGCGCGCGATCTCGGGATCACTGAAGCTTTCGCGGGCCATGACGTGACACCAGTGACACGTCGCGTAGCCGATGGAGATGAGCACCGGCACGTCTCGTTCGACGGCTTCGCGGAACGCCTCCGGACCCCACGGGTACCAGTCCACCGGGTTGTCGGCGTGGGCTCTGAGGTACGGGCTCACCGCGCCCGCGAGTCGTTCAGCCATACCGGTAGTCAAACAGAGATCGCGGGGACCGAGCCCGCTCGGTGGCGTCATAGACGCGAGGAGCCACCCAGCATTCTGATGATGCTGCGTGGCTCCTCACGGGTGAAACACGAAGAGCCACCCAGCACTCTGATGATGCTGCGTGGCTCCTCACGGGTGAAACACGAAGAGCCACCCAGCACTCTGATGATGCTGCGTGGCTCCTCACGGGTGAAACACGAAGAGCCACCCAGCGTTGGGTGGCTCTTCGTTCAAAGAATGTCCGGCGGTGTCCTACTCTCCCACAGGGTCCCCCCTGCAGTACCATCGGCGCTGCGAGTCTTAGCTTCCGGGTTCGGAATGTGTCCGGGCGTTTCCCTCGCGCTATGGCCGCCGAAACTCTGGCCACACCCGCGGTGCACAGTGTGTGCGTGGTGGGGTGTGTGGTCTCGGTGTGCCCGCCGACCCGGGATGGGTCGGGGGCGTGTTGCGTGTGTTGAGTTATGAAGTGTGTGTGTTCGTCTGAAGGGAACCACAGAGTGGACGCGAGAAATCTTGGGCCACCCACACCAGCCTTTGAAAACGGTGTTGGGTGTAGTGATTGTCAAGTTATCGGCTTATTAGTACCGGTCAGCTTCACACGTCGTTAGTTCGTGCTTCCACATCCGGCCTATCAACCCAGTCGTCTACTGGGAGCCTCTCCCCCGAAGGGATGGAAATCTCATCTTGAGGCCGGCTTCCCGCTTAGATGCTTTCAGCGGTTATCCATCCCGAACGTAGCTAACCAGCGGTGCTCCTGGCGGAACAACTGGCACACCAGAGGTTCGTCCAACCCGGTCCTCTCGTACTAGGGTCAGATCCTCTCAAATTTCCTGCGCGCGCAGAGGATAGGGACCGAACTGTCTCACGACGTTCTAAACCCAGCTCGCGTACCGCTTTAATGGGCGAACAGCCCAACCCTTGGGACCTACTCCAGCCCCAGGATGCGACGAGCCGACATCGAGGTGCCAAA